>Ga0307373_10000568_pt1 | contig 71219 bp, 64 predicted proteins | sample OX2MG_FD_202534 | JGI IMG/M metagenome (GOLD analysis project Ga0307373, IMG submission 202534) | Soil microbial communities from Risofladan, Vaasa, Finland - OX-2 | ecosystem: Environmental > Terrestrial > Soil > Coastal area > Acid sulfate soil | place: Finland: Risofladan, Vaasa | collected... | reverse complement strand
AGGCGATCAGCATCGCGCCGACCTCGCCCGAGTCCTTGACCCTCTCCCAGACCGCCTTCAGATCACGGATCACCTCGGGCGAGACGGCGTTCATCGGCGCGTTGGCGAGCCAGGCGATGGCAACCTCACCGCGGGTCTCAAGCTTCACCGTCTCCGCCTGCTCGCCCTCGTCGGCCTGTGGATAGGGGTAGAAGCCCTGGCCCGACCCCATCCCGGTGCGCCCCTGGGCAACCAGGCGCCGGAGGAGAAGCGGGGCGGCGAAGCGCTCGCCGAACTTCTCCTCCAGCCCCTCGATACGCTCCAGCACCTTGTCCAGCCCTTCGACGTCGGCTTTCCAGAACGGAGGCAGAAGGCCGCGGCGGGGATCCAGCCCGGCGCCGGCCATCATCCCGACGTCGATATCGCGCACCGAGCAGACACCCTCCTCGACCAGCCGGCAGGCCTCGATCAGCGCTCGGCTGGTGAACAGCGCGACCAGCTCCTCGGCGTCCGGGGCCGCGTCGCCGCCGATCGTCTGCTCGCCGCCGGCGAAGAACCCCTCGCCGCCGCTCTTGGCCCCGAGCTTGCCCTCGGCGACCAGCTGCTTCAGCCCCTGGTGGACGTAGAAGGTCTCCCCGTAGGACTCGCTCAGATGCTCGGCAACGTGCAGGACTGTGTCCAGCCCGAGCAGGTCGGTGAGGAAGAAGGGGCCCATCGGCGCGACCTGGGCGGCGGCGATCGTCTCGTCGATCGCCTTGAGTGAGAGCCCCTGCTCCTCCTGTGCGCGCCAGACCTCGCCGATCGTCGCCATCAGGATGCGGTTGACGACGAAGCCGGGGACCTCGCCGCAGACGATCGGCTGCTTTTTGATCGCCTGGGCGAAGTTGTAGGCGGCGGTGGCGGTCTCTGGCGCGGTGTCCTCACCCACGACCACCTCCACCAGCGGCATCACCGAGGCCGGGTAGAAGAAGTGGAAGCCGACCACCTTGTCCGGGCGCAGCGTGGTCTCACCCATCTCGGTGATCGAAAGCGAGGAGGTGTTGGAGGCGAGGATCGCGTGACCGGGGGTCGCCGCGTCGAGCTCGCGGAAGACGGCCTGCTTGATCTCCATCCGCTCCGGTACCGCCTCCACGACGAAGTCCACATCGCCGAACTCCTCGTATGTCGTGGTCGCGCTGATCAGCCCCATCACCTCGGCCAGCCGGGCGTCGGCCTGCTCCTGGGTCAGCTTCTCCTTCTTGACCAGGCGGGCCAGCTGGCCCTCGGTGACGGCGCGCGCCTTCTCGACCGCGGCATCGACGAACTTCCTCTCGATGTCCTTGACCACGACGGGGATGTCGGAGGCGGCGATCGCCTGGGCGATCTCACCGCCCATTGTGCCGCCGCCGACGACGGCGGCCTTGGAAACGAACATTGCGCGTCAGTCCTCCGGGATTCTGGCTGGGAAATGCGGCGCCAAGGCCGCGGGAGGCCGCAGGCTATCGGTAAAGCGCCGGCCGCCACCCGGGACAAGGCGCCCCTCCGAACGTTGTACCCGCGTACAAGCCCCCCTCATCGCCCGGCCATTAGGCTGCGCTGGCTCTTCGTACGGGAAGTGAGACCGGTAAACGAACGCGACCCAACCGCGGGCGCGCCGCCAAGTGAGGACCAGCCAAGCGATGACTCGTATCCGCCAGCAGAACCTAACCGCAGCACAGTGGAGCTCCAACGGGGAGGCCCTCGGCGCGCTCGACCTGACCCAGCCCGAGAACGACCCCTTCGGCATCAACGTCTTCTCCCTCTCGGTGCAGCGCGACCGCTTGGGGGCAGACGTATTCGCCAAGCTGCAGGCAACGCTGGCCGGAGGCGAGGCGCTGGACCCAGCACTGGCCGACTCCGTCGCCGAGGAGATGAAGCAGTGGGCGCTGGAGAACGGCGCCACCCACTACACCCATATGTTCCAGCCGCTCACCGGCTCCACCGCGGAGAAGCACGACTCCTTCTTCGAGCCCGGCGCCGAGGGCCGGGCCCTGGCCGGCTTCTCCGGCAAGGAGCTGATCCAGGGCGAGCCCGACGCCTCCTCCTTCCCCACCGGCGGGGTGCGCGCCACCTTCGAGGCCCGCGGCTACACCGCCTGGGACCCGACCAGCCCGGCCTTCATCCTCGAGAATCCCAACGGGGCGCTGCTCTGCATCCCAACCGCCTTCGCCTCCTGGACCGGCGAGGCGCTGGACGCCAAGATCCCGCTGCTGCGATCGATGGACGCGCTCTCGCGCTCGGCGATCAAGGCCCTTCGCCTGCTCGGCGACGAGGATTCTCAAAGCGTCTTCACCACAGTTGGCCCCGAGCAGGAGTACTTCCTGATCGACGAGCAGTACTTCTTTGAGCGGCCGGACCTGATCTCCACCGGGCGCACGCTGTTCGGCGCCAAGCCGCCGAAGGGCCACGAGTTAGACGACCACTACTTCGGCTCGATTCCCGAGCGCGTGCTGGCCTGCATGATGGAGACCGAGCTGGAGCTGCGCAAGCTCGGCATCCCGGTCAAGACCCGCCACAACGAGGTGGCGCCGGCGCAGTATGAGATCGCGCCGGTGTTCGAGAACTCCAACGTCGGCTCAGACCATCAGCAGCTGCTGATGCGGACCCTGGAAAACGTGGCGCGCCGCTATGGCCTGGTGTGCCTGCTGCACGAGAAGCCCTTCGCCGGCGTAAACGGCTCGGGCAAGCACAACAACTGGTCGATGGGAACCGATACCGGTACCAATCTGCTCGATCCGGGCGACACCCCGGCTGAGAACATCCACTTCCTCTTCTTCTGCGCGGCGGTGATCCAGGCCGTGAACAAGCACCAGGGCCTGCTGCGCGCCTCGGTCGCCAACATCGGCCAGGATCACCGTCTCGGCGCGAACGAGGCGCCACCGGCGATCATCTCGATCTTCCTCGGCGGCGAGCTGGAGAAAGTCTTCGAGGCGATCGCCACCGGCGAAGGCGATCCCAACACGCCGGCCTCCTTCCTCGAGCTGGGTGCGACGGTACTCCCGGCGCTACCGATGCACGGCGGCGATCGCAACCGGACCTCCCCGTTCGCCTTCACCGGCAACAAATTCGAGTTCCGGGCACTCGGTTCGAGCATGTCGCTCGCCTTCCCCAACACGGTCCTGAACACGATCGTCGCCGAGGCGATCGACGAGCTAGGCGGCGGGCTGGAGGGCAAGCTCTCCGCTGGGCAGGACATGCCCGAGGCGGTGATCGAGATCGTCAAAGACGCGTACACGGCCAACAAAGGGGTCTGCTTCGGCGGCGACAACTACTCAGATGAGTGGCACGCGGAGGCCGAGCGGCGGGGGTTGAAAAACCTGCGCACGACGCCCGACGCGCTTCCCGAGGTGATCAGCGAGCAGACGATCGCCGCCTTCGAAAACTACGGCGTCCTCTCCAGGCGAGAGCTGGAGTCCCGCTACGAGGTCTGGATCGAGCAGTACGCGCTCCGGGCCAACATCGAGGCGGAGGAGACCTTCTCCATCGCCCAGACGATGATCCTGCCGGCGGCGCTGCGCCACCTGGCGCTGATCGGGGAGGCCGGCGTCTCGGCCCTGGAGGGCGAGACGCGCGAGCTTCTCGACGAGCTGGTCGCAGCGCTCGGCGGGCTGAAGCAGGCAAACGCCTATCCCGCGGACCTAGAGGGAATGGACCTGGCGCTCCACGCCCGCGACGAGCAGATCGAGGCGATGGCCACGGTGCGCGACGCCGCCGATCAGCTGGAGCGGCTGGTCGCCGACGACCTCTGGCCGCTGCCGAAGTACGAGGAGATGCTCTTCATCAAGTAGCGGGAGGGGGTGGTGCCGGCTCATCGTCTTCCTCCTCGTCGTGGTCGCGCACGGCGTGGATGATCAGGTAGCCGACGGCGACCATGCCGACGACCGGGATCAGGCCGGCGCCGACCACGGCTGGCCAGGCCTCGAGCGCCGACGGCAGTGCCACAAGGGTCGCAAGCACCATCACCCAACCAGGATAGGGTCTAAATTCAGGCCAGCGGAATCCCCGCCGGGGCCCCCCGCTCGCCAACCCGCATCTTCAAACCGCCCAGCGGCGAGAGGGTGGGCATCTGGCGAACGGTCATCGTGCGGCCGGGGAGCGCGTCGAGGCGCAGGCGCTGGAGCAACATGGTCGCCACCAGCTTCACCTCGGTCTGGCCGAAGCGTTTGCCGATGCAGATTCGCCGGCCGCCGCCGAAGGGAACGTAGGCGCCCCGCGGCAGCGCCGCCTTGCGCTCGCGGGTGAAGCGCTCGGGGATGAATGCCTCGGGATCGGGGAAGACCTCCGGGATGCGGTGGCTGGCCCAGGAGCAGTAGCTGATGTAGGCGCCCCGGGGAACCGTATAACCGCCGAACTCAAAATCGCGGACCGCGCGGCGCGGGCCGATCCAGGCCGGCGGGTAGAGGCGCAACACCTCGTCCAGGACCATGTCGAGGTAGGGCATCTCCCGCTCCAGGACCTCCGCCGTGGGAGCGGCGGCGCCGAGCACCCGGTCCTGCTCCTGGCAGAGGCGGGCGAGCACCTCGGGGTGACGGGCGAGCTCATACATCATGAAGGTAAGGGTCGAGGTGGAGGTGTCGTGGCCGGCAAACATCAGGGTCATCACCTGATCGCGAACCTCGCGGTCGGTGAATGCCTCCTCCCCCTCGCCGCGAGCGGCGAGCAGGAGGCTGAGGATGTCGCGGCTGCTCGGGTCCGGCGCGGCGCGCCGGCGGGTGATCTCGCCGAAGACGATTTCGTCGAGGACGGCGCGTGAGGCGAGCATCCCCCGCCAGGGCGTGCCCGGGCCGCGCAGGAACCGTAGGGCGAAGTCGATCCCATAGAAGTTGAGGGCCCGCTCAAAGTGCTCCGCCGCCGCAGCGCCCTTGCCGGCGCCGTCGGGGTCGAGACCCAGCAGGGAGCGCATCGCGATCCGCATCGCCAGGTTGCGCATCCAGGCGTAGAGGTCGATGACCTCCCCCAGCCGAAGGCCCGAGATCGCCGCCTCGGCTTCGGCGCCCATCGACTCCAGCATCGCCGTCACCTGCTCGCGGTGAAACGCCGGCAGCATGATCGCTCGGGCACGGTCGTGGTAGCCCTCGTCGATCGTCAGCAGGCCGTCGCCGAGCAGCGGGATCAGGTCGCCGAAGCTGCCCTCGCGCCAGTGGAAGTTCTCCGGGTGGGAAACGGTGACGAAGTGGTTGGCCTCGGGCCCGAGCATGAAGACGCTGCGCAGGTGCAGGACTCGCAGGCTGAAGATCGGCCCGTACTCCTCGTAGGCGGAGAGGAGAATCGGCAGGGGATCGTGGACGATCTTTCGTGTGCGGGAGATGCTGAAGTCATTCGGGCCGGGAGGAAACCGGCCACGGCAGCGCCATTCGGAGAGCGCATCGCTGGCCAACCGGCTGAACGGGTTGGCCGAGCGCCGGGGTGGGCGCGGGACGGAGATCGCGGTCTCGGCGGGCATTGCCGGGATGCTAGTTGGCTGAGCAGCCAAACGGTCGGCGCGCCCACGTCTCGGCGGCTAGGCGGCGGAGCTGGCCCCGGCCGCGAGCTGACCGCAGGCGGCGTCGATGTCGCGCCCCCGGGTGAGTCGGAGGGTGGCGGTGAGGCCACTGTTGGCGGCCAGGATCGCGCGGAAGCGCTCGATCCGCTCGGGAGAGGAGCCGTCATAGGTCCCGGTCGGGTTGTAGGGGATCAGGTTCAGCTTGTAGATCCTGGGGTCGAGCAGGGCGGCGAGTTGGTGAGCGTGCTCGGGGAGGTCGTTGACGCCGTCGAGCATCACGTACTCGATGAAGACCCGGCGCCGGCGGCTGGCGCGGTAGCGCTCGCAGGCGGCGAGCACCTCGGCCAGCGGATAGCGGTCGTTGACCGGCATCAGCCGCGAGCGCAACTCGTCGTTTGGGGCGTGCAGAGAGAGCGCGAGGGCGACCGGCATCGGGCACCCGGCGAGACGATCGATACCCGGCACCCAGCCCACCGTGGAGATCGCCGTGCGCCGGTGGGTGACGCCGATGTCGGGCAAGCGCTCGCAGGCGGCGAGCACGGCGTCGAGGTTCATCGCCGGCTCCCCCATCCCCATGAAGACCACGTGGTCGATCGCCTCCATGCGACGGAAATGGAGCGCCTGGTCGAGGATCTCGTCGGCACTGAGGTTGCGGCCGAACCTCATCTTCCCGGTGGCACAGAAGGTGCAGGTCAGCGGGCAACCCGACTGGGAGGAGAGGCAGACCGAACGGCGCCCGTCGCGGTAGCGCATCAGCACCGCCTCGATCGGCCGCCCGTCGACGGTATTGAAGAGGGCCTTGACCGTGCCGTCCTCGGACTTGGCCTCGACCTCGACGCTCAGGGTGGAGAGCGGGACCTCGCTGGCCAGCCGCCGGCGCAGCGCCGCCGGCAGGTTGGTCATCTCCCCATAGGAGCGCGCCCCACGGGCGACCCACTCCCACACCTGGGAGGCGCGGAAACCGGGCTCCCCGGCGTCGGCAAGGGTGATGTCGAGTAGCTCACGATCCACCGGGGCGAGTGTAGGGACGGAGCTATGGTCACCTGTGCAACGCGCCAAAAACAACAATCGTCAGGAGGTTCAGATGGCAGAGATTCCCGCAACCGCCCAGCACCTGTTGGGGGGCAAGAGCTTCGCCCACGTCGCGACCGTGATGGAGGACGGCTCACCCCAGGTATCGCCGGTGTGGATCGACTCCGAGGACGGCCTGATCGTCTTCAACACAGCCGAGGGCCGGCTGAAGCCGGTGAACCTGCGGCGCGACCCGCGGGTGGCGATCTCGATCACCAACCCGGAGAATCCCTACGAGAGTCTGCTGATCCGCGGCCGCGCGGTGGAGCTGACCCACGATGGGGCCGACGAGCACATCGACGCGCTGGCCAAGCGCTACATGGGGGTCGAGGAGTACCCGATGCGCCAGCCGGGCGAACAGCGGCTGATCGTAAAGGTCGAGCCCGAGCGCGTCCAGCACATGGCGCCGTAGGATCGCTCGACCCGATATGGACAACCACCGGAGGAGGGATGGATGAGCACTCACACCGTCAAGAGGATCGACGACATGGAGGCGGTGTTCGGCGGCGGCTTCAAGCGGGCTCGCGCCGAGCTCGGCGTCGAATCGTTCGGCATGCAGATCATCGACCTGCCGCCCAACTACGAGAACTACCCCCAGCACGACCACTCCGAGGATGGACAGGAGGAGGTCTACGCGACTCTGCGCGGCGGGGGTGAGATCGAGATCGAGGGAGAGCGCTTCGAGCTCGACCCCGACCACGTGGCGAAGGTCGGCCCTGGTATTTCCCGCAAGGTCTGGCCGGGCGAGGAGGGCATCCGCATGCTGGTCATCGGTGGCACCGCGGGCCAGCTCTACGAGGCGCCCGACGTGACCAAGTTGGGCGAGCCGGATCCGATGGCGCGCTGAACCGATTTGACCGCCGACAGACCGCGAGCGTTTCCATCCGGCGCGCTCTGGGTCCGTCGGCGGTCAAGGGGCGCCGCGGCCAGAAGCTGCTGGACGGAGATGTCGCCACGCTCGAAGGCCAGCGCCGACCCGGTCAAGTAAAGGCGTCGCGACGCGGATGGCGACGTCGCCGGTGCTTTACATCCGCCTGCTCCGAGTAGCTTTGAAGGGTGAGCGAGGCAACGACTTTGTTCGACGCCGAGGAGGCAAACTACTCCGGCACGGTCGAGGTGCTCGGCGTCATCTTCAAGGCCGACGACGACGGCTACGCGGTGCTGGAGGTACAGGATCCCGAGTCGGGCGAGGGCTTCGCCCTGGTTGGCCCGGTGGCCCATCTGGCCACCGGCGCCCGGGCCGAGGTGAGCGGTGATTGGCAGACCCATTCTCGCTACGGACGCCAGCTGCGGGCGCGGGGCGCGCTGCCGCTGGACCCCGCCGACCGCCCCGGGCAGATCGCCTACCTGACCTCCCTGCGCCACATCGGCCCGGCCCGCGCCGAGCGGCTGGTCGATGAGCACGGCGAGGGAGTGATGGGGGCGATCGCCGCCAACCCCGAGGCTGTCTTCGGCTCACTCCAAGGCGTGAGCGCCAAACAGGCGGTGGCCGCGGCCGAATCCTGGCAGGCGAGCCGCTCGGTTCGCGACCTGCACGTCCAGCTGGCGCCGCACGAGCTGGCACACCTCGCCGCCCCGATCCACGCCCTCTACGGCGAGGGCGCGATGGCGATCCTGCGCGAGGACCCCTACCGGCTGACGGAGGTCGAGGGGGTCGGATTTGCCCGGGCCGACAGGATCGCGCTGGGGGCCGACGTGCCCCCGGAGTCCGACCGCCGGGCCGAAGCGGCGGCGTCCTTCGTCCTGGCCGAGGCCGAGCAGCAGGGTCACACCTTCCTCCCGGTAGGCACGTTGACCCAGCGGGCGGCGAGGCTGCTCGAGCTCGATCCCGACCCCGACGTGCTCGCCTCCGCCCGCGGCCTTCTGCTCGAGGGGAGCCGGGTGTATCGCCAGCCGACCCACGCCCGCGAGATCGCCGTCGCCCAGACGCTGCGCGCCCGCGCCGAGGCCGAGCCGCACCTGGGCCACGAGCCGCCGCTGGAGAATCCGGGCGGCGGGCTGACCGAGGAGCAATGGGCGGCGGTGCGCGGTGCCTTCGCCTCGCGCATCTCGATCCTCACCGGAGGGCCCGGCGTCGGCAAGACCGTCTGCACCCAGGCGATCGTCGCCGAGGCCGAAGCCGCCGATGCCACCGTCGCCCTCTGCGCGCCGACCGGGCGCGCGGCGCGGCGGCTGGAGGAGGCAACCGGGCACGATGCGCAGACGATCCACCGGATGATCGAGTGGATGCCCGGCCGCCAGCCCGCCTACCGGCGCAGCCACCCCTTCCCCGTCGATCTGGTCGTCGTGGACGAGGCCTCGATGCTCAATCTGCGGCTGATCGAGGTGCTGCTCGACGGACTGGCGGAGTCGACCCACCTGGTCTTCGTCGGCGACGCCGAGCAGCTGCCGCCGATCGGCGCCGGCAAGCCGTTCGAGGACCTGATCGCCGCGGGGATCGCGCCCGTGGTGCGACTCAACCAGATCTTTCGCCAAGCGGCGCGGTCGATGATCACCACCGCCGCGCATGAGATCAACCGGGGACGAGCGCCGCGTCTGCAGCCCGAGACCGGCCAGGAACACGACTTCTTCTTCATCGACCGGCCGAGCCCGGAGCGAGCGCTGGAGACCGTGGTGGAGGTTGTCGCCGAGCGGGCGCCGAAGCGCTTCGGCGTCGACCCGATCCGCGAGGTGCAGGTGCTCTCGCCGATGTATCGGGGGGCGGTCGGGATCGACGCGCTGAACAAGCGCCTGCAGGCGCGGCTCAACCCGAGCGGCAGGCGGGCGTTGGGCGAGCGCTTCCGCCTCGGCGACCGCCTGATCCAGACCCGCAACTCGCACGAGCTGGGCCTGATGAACGGCTCGATCATCTTCCTCCGCGCCGATGACCCCGAGGAGGAGGCGATCTTCGTCGACACCGACGACGGTGGCTCGATGGTCATCCCCTACGGGGAGACGGCGACCCTGCGTCTGGCCTACGCGATCTCGGTCCACAAGTCCCAGGGCTCCGAGGTGCCGGTCGTGGTCGGCGTCTGCCATCGCTCCCACGCACGGATGCTCACCCGCCCCCTCGTCTACACGGCGATCACGCGCGCCACCAGGGGCTGCGTGCTGGTCGGAGACCCGGTGGCGCTGGCGATGGCGGTGCGCCGCGACGACAGCGGCGAGCGGCACTCGGGTCTGGCGGAGCGGCTGCTCGGATAGCCGGCGGCGGGCACCCGGCCACCGGCCGGGGCTCCCGCGCGCCCAATGGCTTTGCCGGCGCACAGGCGGCGCCGCAGCGCCGGATCAGCTGACCCGCATGACGCGAAAGCGGAAGACCGCCGGTGTCGGGTCGACGTTGCCGGCCGCGTCGCGAGCCTTGACCCGCACGGTGTGCACGCCGAGCGCAAACCTGCGAGATAGGCGTGAGCCACAGCGGCGGAAACGACCGCCATCAACTCTGCAGAGGAAGGTGACGGGGGACTGATTCGAGCCGAAGCGGAAACCGGCCCGCGCCCTCGGCCGGTGAGTGCGGATCAGCCTGCGGGGATGTTGGCGAAAGAAAGTGTTGGGCGGTCTGGTCTCGACCGTGAACGACACCGAGCCGCTGCCGAGGTGTCCCGCGATATCGACCCCGGTGACCTCGAATCTGTGTTGTCCGTCGGCCAGCGGCTTGGCGGGGACGAAGGGCGAGGAGCAGGCCTGGGGAGCGCTGCCATCGAGCGAGCAGGAGAAGTCCACCGGCCTGTTCGCGCTGAATTCCACCGCCGGGCTGCGGTTTCGGCCGATCTTCTTCGGCTGCTTGGTGATCGTGACCGTCGGCGGCAGCGCGACCCGCGCCACGGCACCGAAAGCGTCGAGGAGTCCGGCGCCCACCGCGTTGGGTCCGAAACTCCCCACCGCCCGCGCCGAGGCGGCCAGCGCCGCGTGTGCTTGGGCAGGCGTGAGCGAGGGGTTCGATTGCAACATCAGGGCCGCGACGCCGACGGCGTGGGGAGCGGCGGCCGAGGTCCCGCAGTAGCGCCAAACGCCTTCTTCGAATGAGGCGAAGAAGGTGGTGGTGGCGCAGTCTGTGGCCACGAGGTCGGGCTTGGAGATCGTTTCGGGGGTCGGAAGGGCGGGGGCCGGGGTCGTGCCCGAGACCGGGCCGAAGTAGTGGGTGATCGGGCCCCGCGAGGAGTAGGGCTCCGGCGCAGAGTTGGTGTCATAGCGCTCGGCTCCGACGGTGATCGCGCTGGCGGCGCCGCTGTGGCCGAGAATCGTAGGTCCTACTGTGTCGCCTTCGGAGGAGATCGGGTACTGGGTCTCTGAGACCCCGCCGCCGTTCTCCAGCAGGGCGACTTTGAGTCGCGGCATCAAGGTTTCGCTGGCTTCTTCGTTGCACGGTTTCCCGAAGCAGTGGTTGATCGCCAACTCGACCTGGGCTTCTTTCGTGTTCTTGTTTTCCCACTGGAATACCTCAACCGGTTTTTGCGATTTGATGTTGTCGTTGTAGCTGCCGACCACTTCTCCGCCTTCCTTGATCGGTTCGCCGGCGGAGTTGAGCAGGAACGCATCGAGGTCGGTGTGAACCCCGTTCCAGGGTTCGGCCCACTGCAGGTCGACGGTCAGGGTGGCGCCTGCCTCGACCGCGATGCCGAAGGTATTTTTTTCCGCGCTGGACCCGAACTGCATGCAGTGCGCCGGTTCCCCCGCTTCTTTGATCCCCTCCAGCGCTTTCGGGCAGCTTCCCGAGTCGCGGAACCGAGGTGCTTCCCAGGAGGCGATTTCCCGGCCCATCGCGTCGAAGATGTTGTCGTTGCCCGCCGCGGTGAAGTACTCGACCCCGGCCGCCGTAACCCGGTTGATCGCTCCGGCGACCGGCCCGTCCTGGAAGAACGGTTCTTCGAAATAGGCGACGTCGTCGGCGATCACCTGGGCGCCGGCGCCGCCTGCGGCGACCGGCTTCGCCAGCCGTTCGATGTTCTGAGCGAAGGCTTCTTCGCTGGGATATGCCGTCATGAAGGCGAGCGAGGCGTCCGGCGCGACGTCGTGCACGGTCTGCAGCATCGCCCTTCCCTCGTCGGTCGATTCCCCTTCCAGGGCGCTGGAGGCGTGGTCTTCGAGCACCCGGACAGGCGTTTGCTGGCCGCTGCAGGGATTTGCAGGGCCGGGCAGGTCGCCGCTTGCTTCGTCTTCGGCGGCGTGGGTGGCGATCGAAAGATGTTTTCCTTCAACTTCCTTAGTGGCCGTGTTGAAGGAATCCGAGAGCGCCCCCACCGTCACCCCGCTCCCATTCAGGGCGAACTCCTGGCGAGCTTCACCGACGTGCAGCTGGCCGACCCCTTCGGAGATGACCGACCCGCCTTCGCAGTTGGTGGAGGAAGACGAGTCGACGGCAGAACCGCCGGCTCCGTAGATGATCGGGGCCAGGATCTCGGTCACCGCCCGCACCCCGGGCGCCGCGGCGAGGGCGCGCAGCGATGCCGGCGCGGCGGCGACGGTCACCGTCTGCAGGGGTCGGCTGAGGCTGAGAATCCGGGCCCCCGCCGCGCGCAGCGCTTCGATCCCGGCCGTGGCGCCATGGTCGTAGCGGACATCGACGAGAACCCGACCTCCCTCCCGCTGCAAGCTGCCCGGCCCGGCCGCAGCGAGGCCGAGCATCGCCGCCTGCCGGGCCGGTGGCTCCGAGCGCACCGCCGGCCTCGCCAACTCGGCCAGTCTCGCTGAGAGCGCTCCGCCGGTCGATGTGGCCGCGGCCGGAGCCGCGATCGCTGCCGCGGCGCCGAGCGTCGCCCACGCCACCAGTTGGCCTCGTCCCACCCTCGAAGTCATCTCAGTCCAAGCTATCGGCCCTTGCTTAAATCACAAGAACACCGTTGGACGCGGTTACGAGCGGCTCACGGCGGCTCAGATGTAATCGGCGCGCCAGAACCAGGCAACCAGAGCCACGAAGGAGAGTAGGAGACTGCCGAGGCCGATGAGGAAGAAGTCCCCGGTTGATTTGATGTTCGTCACCAGCCATTTGAACTTCTGGCCGAAGAAGCCGACGAGGAAGGCGAGGCCGCTGGCCGCCTTTCAGGGTGTCCTCGAGGGCCAGGGGATGGAGGCCGAAGACGTCCCCCAGCTCCTCGATCTCCTCCCCGCCCGGGTCGCTGAGATCGAGCCAAAAGTACTCGTCGCGCTTCAACAGCTCGGCGATTCCATCTCGGTCCAGGTGGTCGAAGAAGCGCACGCGGCAACGCTAGATACCCCCCCGGATGCCCCCGGCCTGCTACGGTCCCCGCGTTCGGTCGGACCTCAAGTCCGGCAAAGTCGTGTCTAGCGCTCGCGTCGTTGCTTCACCGCATCCTCCGCGTTCGCAGCACATCAAGTGGAGGCAATGCATGCCCACTGGAACTGTCAAGTGGTTCAGCGACGACAAGGGCTACGGGTTCATCACACCCGACGACGGCTCTAAGGACGTCTTCGTCCACCACAGCGCGATCATCGGTGAGGGCTTCAAGTCCCTGGCCGAGGGCGCCAAGGTGACCTACGAGTCCGAGGAAGGGCCAAAGGGCCCTGCCGCGGCTAGCGTCCAGCAGACTTCGTAGCCGCTCCGCTTAAATGACGGGACCCACTTCGGTGGGTCCCGTTTTTATGTCCCTGGCCGTTCAGACGCTCAAAGTCGGGCGGATCCAGGGCGCAGGGCGCGCCGTGTGCTCTGCAGGCAAGCGACCGAGGACGCAGGAATGCGAAGTGCCATGAGCCTCCGAACCGACCTCAGAAACGTCGCGATCATCGCCCACGTCGACCACGGCAAGACGACCCTGGTCGACGCGATGCTCTGGCAGTCCGGCGCCTTCCGCCAGGGCCAGGACGTGGCCGAGCGGGTGATGGACTCGATGGACCTGGAGCGGGAGAAGGGGATAACGATCCTCGCCAAGAACACCGCGGTCCACTACCGGGACGTCAAGTTCAACATCGTCGATACCCCCGGCCACGCCGACTTCGGTGGCGAGGTGGAGCGCGGCCTGACCATGGTCGACGGGGTTCTGTTGCTGGTCGACGCCTCGGAGGGGCCCCTGCCGCAGACCCGCTTCGTGCTGCGCAAGGCACTGGAGGCGAAGCTGCCCGTGGTCCTCGTCGTCAACAAGGTCGACCGGCCCGACGCCCGCATCGCCGAGGTCGTGGAGGAGATCTATGAGCTATTCATCGACCTCGACGCGGACTCCGAACAGATCGACTTCCCGATCGTCTACACCAACGCCAAAGCGGGTTGGGCCTCGCTCGAGGAGGGGGTCGAGGGGACCGACCTCTCCCCCCTGCTGGACCTGATGCTGGAGAAAATCCCGGCGCCCGAGCACGACCCCGATGCGCCGCTGCAGGCGCACGTCACCAACCTCGACTCCTCCCCCTACGTCGGCCGCCTGGCCCTCTGCCGGGTGCGCAACGGGACGATTCGCTCCGGTCAGCAGATCGCCTGGTGCCGAGCCAACGGCTCGATCGAGCGGGCGGCCGTTTCGGAGCTGTACGTGACCGAGGCGCTGGAGCGCGTCCCCGCGCAGGAGGCCGGTCCGGGCGAAATCATCGCCGTCGCCGGGCTCGCCGAGGTGACGATCGGCGAGACGCTTGCCGACCCCCAAGACCCGCGTCCGCTGCCCGTGATCACCGTCGATGAGCCCTCGCTCTCGATCGTGGTCGGGATCAACACCTCGCCCCTTGCCGGTCAGGAGGGGAGCAAGCTGACCGCCCGCCAGGTGCGCGACCGCCTCGGCGCCGAGCTGATCGGCAACGTCTCGATACGGGTCCGCGACACCGACCGCCCCGATGCCTGGGAGGTGCAGGGCCGGGGGGAGCTGCAGCTCGTCGTCCTGCTGGAGTTGATGCGGCGGGAGGGCCTGGAGCTGACCGCGGGGCAGCCGCACGTGCTGACCCGCGAGATCGAGGGCAAGGTGCACGAGCCGGTGGAGCGGCTCTCGATCGACGTCCCCGAGGAGTACGTCGGAGCCGTCACCCAGCTCCTGGCCCAGCGCAGGGGCCGAATGGAGCAGATGGTCAACCACTCGACCGGCTGGGTGCGAATGGAATACCTGGTGCCCGCCCGCGGCCTGATCGGGTTCCGCACCGAGTTCCTCACCGAGACTCGCGGCACCGGCATACTGCACCACGTCTTCGACCGCTGGGAGCCCTGGGCGGGGGAGCTGCGAACCAGGCCCAGCGGCTCGATCGTCGCCGACCGCCGGGGCAGGACCGCCGCCTACTCACTGGCCAACCTGCAGGAGCGAGGCACGCTCTTCATCGGCCCCGGTGAGGAGGTCTATGAGGGAATGATCGTCGGCGAGAACTCCCGCGCGGAGGACCTCGACGTCAACGCGATCAAGGAGAAGCACCAGACGAACATCCGGGCGGCGAGCGCCGATGTGCTGGAGCGCCTCGAGCCCGCAACCCGGCTCTCGCTGGAAGCGGCGCTTGAGTTCCTGCGCGAGGACGAGTGCGTGGAAATCACCCCCCAATCGGTCCGCCTGCGCAAGGTCTTGCTGGACAGGACAGCGCGCCAGAAGGCCGCTCGCCAAAACCCCTCACGACCCCGCGCCGCCACCGGCTGAGCCCTACGCCGCCGCCCGGCGCCCATCGATCTCCGCCCCCGGCCCTCGGGTCGGAATCCCGCCGCTGAAGATCAGGCCGACCAGGGCCAGAACAGCAAGCAGCGAGAGCGCCGTGCGCAGACCGTCGAGCCGTGCGGTCTCGTTCACTTCGACAATTTCCTCGTTGGCCCGGGGCGCCACCCGCGCCTGAGCCAGGGCGGCTTCCAGTTCCTTGTCGGAGAGGAAGGGGACCCCGCCGGAGAGCTCAGTCGAGGCTCGCGCCTTGATCGACGCCGGTAGCGCCCGATTCCCTTCCACCCCGGCGAGGAAGGAGGAGCTGAGGGTGGCGATGACGATCGCGCCGGTGAGCGCCGTGCCGAGCGAGATGCCGAGGTTGGTGATCGTGTTTTGCAGGCCGCCGACCTCGCCGCTCTGCTCGTCGGGGACCGAGGAGACGGTGATGCTGCCGAGCTGGGAGGCCAGGGCGCCGATCCCCAGGCCGGCCAGCAGCATCGGCCAGGTCACGATCTCAGCCCCGGCGCCGGCCTGGAGCGCGGCGACCAACACAACCAATCCGGCGAACATCGCGAGGAAGCCGAGGCGCACCACCCGCCGGGGCGAGACGTGGGGAAAGAGCTTCGGGATCCCGGCCGCCGCCAGGATCAGGGTGAAGGAGAGCGGCAGGAGGCGCACGCCGGTTTCGATCGCCGAGAGACCTAGGGCGAGAGAGAGAAAGAGAGGCAGGGCGAAGAAGAGGCCTCCCTGGAGGAAGTACTGGAAGAAGAACGAGGTGAGGCCGGCGCGAAGAACCGGGATGCGCATGATCGCCGGGTCCAGGAGCGGCTCGCGGCCGCCGCTCGCCAGGCGGCTCTCCCAGGCCAGGAAGAGGGAGAGCATCGCCGCGCCGCCGAGGATCAGCCAGATCACCGGCGAGAGCCCGATCCATTGCGGCGCGTCGGGCCTGGCCTTGACCAGACCCCAGGTGCCGGAGCGAAGGATGCCGAAGACGATCAGCCCCAGGCCAAGGGCGGAGAGTCCGGTCCCGGCGAGATCCAGCCGCACCCCCCGCTCCGGCGCCCCAACCTCGATGCCTCGGGCCAGCGCGAGGATCGCGATCACGATCAGCACCTCGCCGGCGAAGACGTAGCGCCAGGAGAGGTAGGTGGTGAAGAGACCGCCGACGATCGGGCCGACGGCCACCGCGATCGCCGCCGCGGCGGCCACCAGGCCGTAGGCCCGGGGACGCGCCTGGCGGTCAAAACTGGTGGCGACGAGGGCCACGATCGCGGGCAGGATCAAGGCCGCCCCAAGGCCCTCCAGGCCCGACCACCCGATCAGCAGCACGGCCAGATTCGGTGCGAGGGAGGTGGTCAGCGAACCGCAGCCGTAGATCACGCAGCCGATCATGAAGCTGCGCTTTCGGCCGATGATCTGGCCGATCTTGCCGCCGGTGATCATGAACGAAGCCATCACCAGGGTGTAGAGAGTGATCGCGGTTTGAATCCCGGTGACCGTCGTGCCGATGTCCCTGGCGACGGTGGCGATCGAGACGTTCATCACCGAGCTGTCGAGCATCATCAGGAACTGGCCCGAGCACAGGGTCAGCAGGATCGGGCCAGCCGCACCGACGCCGGCCCTGCGCGCCACGCTCAGGCGTTCTCTGCGACCAGGCGCCCGGAGTCGATCGCCGCACGGAGATCCGCGTGGTCGCGCTCGCTCTGCTGGGCGTAGAGCTCAGAGAACTCGGCGATCGCCTCGTCGAATGTCCTACTGGCGCCGAGGTAACCGGAGACGGCGATCCGGTCGCCGGAGCGGGCGTGGGCCCGGGCCAGCGTCCAACCGCACATCTGCGCGTAGATGCCCATCGCCACCGGGTTCATCGATTCGACGTTGGCCGAGCCCTTCCAATCCCAGAGCTGGCGCACGTAGAAGTCGCGATCGTGCCCGTCAAAGCCAATCGCCGGACACCAGCCGAGGAAGACGTCGCTGGCGGCCTGCGTCAGCCGCTGGCCTTCCACCACCCGCCTGCCGTGGTTCTTAAAGCGGCTGCCCCCCACGTAGGGCTCCAACACCGAGGCCTCAGCCTCCTTCGCCTGGAGGAAAAGCGGGTCATTGTCATCGGCTCCGGTGAACAGTGCCACCCAGGCCCGCGTACCGACGCTGCCCACCCCGACCACCTTGCGCGCCAGGTGGCGGAACTGGTAGCGACCGAGCAGATGCTGGCGATCGCCCTGCATGGTGGAGCGATAGGAGGCGAGCAGGTCGGTCATCGTCTGCTGCAGATCGCGGCTCTCCCCCGGTGGCAGCAACTCCTCGATCGGGACGATCAGGGGCGGGTCGCTGACAATCCTCAGTTCCCCGTCGACTGTGTGGGTGAGTTTGTCGAAGGCGCGCATGTTGTCCTTGGAGCGAGCCTTGGCCAGGCCGCGCTCGGCCCGCCGCAGCGCCTTGTGGCCCGCGGCCAGCTTGGCCTCGGGCGGGAGGTTCCCCAGCAACGCCTCGACGTCCAGGCGCGCGTACCAGACGTCGAGGTCGCTGAGCGAGGCAAAGCCGCGCATCGCCTCGCGATAGTTGCCGACCGCCCTGAGCACCACCTCACGCCGCTGCTTGGCCTTGAAGCCGTTTTCGCGCCCGGCGATGGCGAAGCTGGCAGCCAGGCGCTTGACGTCCCACTCCCAGGGGCCGGGAAGGCTCTCGTCGAAGTCGTTGAGGTCGAAGACGAGGCGACGGTCGGGCGCGGCGAATGTGCCGAAGTTGGTCAGGTGGGCGTCGCCGCAGGCCTGCACCCGCAGACCCGAGATCGGGGTCGTGGCAAGGTCCGCCGCCATCACCGCGGCGGCGCCACGAAAGAAGCTGAAGGGCGAGACGGCCATCCGTCCGTAGCGGATCGGGACCAGCTCGGGCACGCGCGAGCGGGCCTGGGCTTCGAGGATCCCGATCGGGTCGGCGCGATCGGGCGGCGGCTCCCAGGCAGCGTGGGCTGAACGGGGAGCCTCCGAGCGCGCCGCCTTTCCGGCGGCGACGCGCTCGGAGAGGTTCATCGCTCAGACAGTAGCGGCTGCCTGCTCGGCCTGGCTGGCCTCGGACTCGCTCGCCTGATTGGCGGCCGCCTGAGCCTCGGGGGTGCTCTCGTCGATATTGCGCGGCAGCAGCACCTCTTTGGCGATGACCAGGCGCTGGATCTGGCTGGTCCCCTCGTAGAGCTGCATGATCTTTGCGTCGCGCATCAGTTTCTCCACCGGGTACTCCTTGATGAAGCCGTAGCCACCGTAGACCTGGACGGCGTCGACGGTGATCTCCATCGCCGAGTCGGCGGCGAAGCGCTTGGCCATCGAGGAGACGCGGGTATTGCGCTTGCCCTCATCGAGCAGGACCGCCGAATTCCAGACCAGGAGGCGGCCCGCCTCGACCTTGGTCGCCATGTCGGCGATCATGAACTGGATCGCCTGGTGCATCGCGATCGGCACGCCGAACTGGACCCGTTCCTTGGAGTACGCAGCGGCAAACTCGAAGGCGGCGCGACCGATGCCGACAGCCATCGCCGAGACGCCCGGACGGGTGCGATCGAGGGTCATCATCGCCAGTTTGAATCCCCTGTTTTCCTCACCGATCAGGTTCTCGGCCGGGATCTCGACCTGGTCGAAGGAGATGGTCGCGGTGTTCGATGCCCGCTGACCCATCTTGTCCTCCTTCTTGTCGACGCTGACCCCGGGGAGGTCGGCGTCGACGACGAAGGCGCTGATCCCGCGGTGGCCCGCCTCGGGATCGGTCTTGGCGTAGACGGTGAAGTAATCGGCGTAGGTGCCGTTGGTGATGAAGCACTTGGAGCCGGTGATCACGTACTTGTCGCCCTTCTTCACGGCGCGAGTTTTCATCCCCGAGACGTCGGAGCCGGCGTCCGGCTCGGTCAGGCAGAAGGAGGCCAGCTTCGGCTCCTCGCAGAGCATCCCCAGGTACTTCTTCTTCGTCTCCTCGGAGCCGCCGAGGGTGATCGGGGCGGAGGCCAGGCCGTTGGCCATCAGCGAGGTGCCGACGCCCGAGCATCCCCAGCCCATCTCCTCCTCGATCAGACAGCCGGAGAGATAGTCAAGGCCGGGACCGCCGTAGGCCTCGGGGATGTGGGTGTTCATCAGCCCCACCTCCCAGGCCTTCTCGATGATGTCCTGGGGCCAGGTGCCGTCCTTGTCGTACTCCCAGGCGACCTTGCGGATCTCTTTCTCGGCGAAGGTGTGGGCCAGCTCGCGCAGGTCCTTCTGCTCGTCGGTGAGGGTGAAGTCAACCACTGCTCGAGCTCCTTTTCTTGGGCGGAAGATGCCGATTGACTGGTCAGTCAACCAGCCTCCAAAGACTAGCGGATGGGAGGGCCTCGGGCGCGCCTTTGCCACGCTCCCCCAGCCCTGCGCGGGCGATAGGATCGAGTCGATGGCGGAGCAAGCGAAAGAGGGCCTCATTGAGGTCGAGGAGCTGCTGCTGCAGCCCGGGACCTACTTCAACCCTCAGACCGAGGTCCTGGTCGTCGTCGATGACTCGACCTCGCTCGACCAGGAGGTCTTCAACATGGAGGCCTACGAGGGAGCCGAGTGGGTGAGGATCTCCGAGGAGGTGCCGGTCGACGAGGACCACCGCGACCGCCTGATGCAGTCCTTCCAGACGCACTACCACCCGGGCTCGTCGGGCTCGGTCTCTGAGACCGCCCTGGAGCAGGGCGACGAGGAGATCGACGAGGACGAGAGCGGTCAGGACCCCGGGCGGGAGGACTGATGCCGGCCGAGGGCGATCAGGCGCCGGACTTCAGGCTCCCCGACCAGGGCGGCAACCAGCTGGCGCTGTCGAGCCTGCGGGGGGACACCGTGGTCCTCTACTTCTACCCCCGTGCCGATACACCGGGTTGCACGATCCAGGCCTGCGGGGTTCGCGATCGAGGCCCCGAGTACCGGGAGGCCGGGGCTCGGGTCATCGGCATCTCCCCCGACACGGTCGAGGATGTCGGGAAGTTCGCCGATAAATTCGACCTCGACTTCACCCTGCTGGCCGACGCCGACCACGCGGTCGCCGAGGCATACGGCGTCTGGGGCGAGCGGTCGATGTATGGAAAGAAGTACATGGGGGTGCAGCGGGCGACCTTCCTGATCGACCCGGAGGGCAGGATCGCCAAGATCTTCCCCAAGGTCTCGCCCAAGACGCACGACGACGTCGTGCTCGCCGCGTTGGCCGAGCTATCGAGTGCCTGAGCGCCTGCGCGCCCCTCAGGCACTGAGGACGACGACGAAGATGAAGGTCGCATAGAGGACGAACCAGGCGACGATGGCGGGGGTGGTGAAGCGCCCGCGCCGGTGCAGGCACTGATAGGCAAGGAAGCCGCCCGCCAGGCCGAGGGCCACCGAGAGGGTGGCGTTCGCGCTCAGCGCCCAGCCGGTGAAGATCAGACCGATTCCGACCGGGATCGTCGACTGGAAAACCATCGCCCCGGTGATGTTGCCCAGCGCCAGGGAGTCCTTTCCTTCCCGGATCCAGAAGAAGCTGTTGACCTTCTCCGGCAGCTCGGTCGCCAGCGGGGCGAGGATCAGGGCGAGGACCACGGCCTGGATCCCGAGATCCGCGGCGATCTTCAGCAGCTCGACGACGAAGAGGTGGGCGCCGCCGACCATCGCTCCGAGGCCCACCAGGAGCTGTATCGCGCAGAGTGCGATGGGGGGGCTTCGGCGGCGCGCCGCACGGCGCTCGAAGACCAACGGGTTGAGCGTCTCACCGGCCTGGAGCGCGCCGGCGCCGCGCAGCGTGCGGCGGATGTAGAGCGGGTAGCAGAGGATGAAGGCGATCCCGACCGGGATCCGCAGCAGCGCCGGCGGTCCCCAGGAGAGCGCCAGGGCCCCGGCGAAGAAGGCGAGGAAGAAGAGCAAGTCGCGCTCCAGGGTCGGCCCGTGGGCGCTCAGCGCCAAGCCCTGCGCACGCCGGCCCCGGAAGAGGTGGAGGAAGAGGCCGACCAGACCCATCGCCAGGGTCCCGAGCAGAAACGGGGCGCCAACTATCGCTCCGATCGCCACCTGGTGGGACCCGCTGGAGGCGCCGAGCAGGGCGACGATCGCGATCAGCGTCTCGGGCATCGCCGTGCCAATCGCTGCCAGCACGCTGCCCACCGCGCCCTCGCCCAGCTTCAGCCGGTGCCCGATCCACTCCACCGCGTTGGTGAAGAGCAGCGCTCCGGCGAGGATTACGGCGAAGCTGAGCGCCAGCCCCAGAACGCTCAACGGCTGGCGCCGCGCCGCGCTACTTTTTCAGCAGCGCGGCGCACTTCTGGAGATCGGCCGGGGTGGAGGCCCCCTGCAGGCACTTCATGTAGGCCTGTTGAGAGCCGCCAGCGGCCGAAACGCCACCCGAGGGCGGGCTGGCGCCGGAGCTCGATGACCCGCCGCCACTGGCGCTCAGCCCGTTCAAGATGCTGCCCAGACCGCTGGAGGAGCCGCCGCCAAGACCCTTGGTCAGCCCACTCAGGCCTCCCTTGCCGCTCACCGCGCCGAGCAGTTCAATCGGGTTGACGCCGAGCTTCTGGAAGAGTTCGTTCAGCGACTTTGCGCCGGAGGGGGCGCTGATCGTCTGCGATTCGTTCACCCCGCTGAGCGACAGGTCGAAGGTCAGAGCGACCTTCTTCGGGCCGCTGGAGCGATTCGGCGGTTCGATCTCCAGTTCGCCGGTGATTTTGCGCAGGATGTGGTCGCTGCCGACGTAGAGGTCGACGTGCGCCGCCTTCACCGCGCTTTCCACCTGACCTTTGGCCTTTTCCAGGGCGGCGGCCGATGGCACCTGCCCGGAGGCGCCGAGGACCGAGTGACAGGCCGGGTTTTCGCTCAGTTTGAGCAGCGCGCCAATCGCTCCAGCGATGTCCAGGGCGCCGCTGACGTGCGTCGTGCCGGTGCCGGCGACTTCGGTGCTGCCTTCGTTCTTGAGCTGTTCGATGAAGCTACCGACCTTCAGGTCGGAGGCCGCTTCCTGGCAAGCCGTGGAGCCAGCCGATTTGCTCTGGGCGCCGTTTTTCTGCTGGTCCTGTTCGATCGTCGTCTTGACGTAGTTGAAGGTTGTCGGTTCGACTTCGTACTCGGTTCCCTTGTAGTCGACATAGGCCTTTTCGGCAAGCAGCGTCAGGCCGCCTTCGAAGTTGACCGGCTTGCCTTTGACCGAACCGTTGACCTTTGCACTCAGGTCGAGCTCGGGAGGCTGTCCCTTGCCCTGACTTTGGAACGGTCCCGAGAGGCTGACGTTGACGTTGCCCCCTTCCTTGCCTTCCACCTTGACCCCCAGCGTGAGGTCCAGATTGCCGCTCTTGACGCCCTTCAGCGTCGCTTCGTTGACGACCTTCTGCGGGTTTTCGCTGCTGCTGCCGCTGCTGCTGCCGCAGGCGGCAAGCACGGTCGCCAGCGCGAGCAACGCGGCGAAGACTATGGAGACGCGGATTCGGCTCAAGGCGGTGGATCCTCCTGGCTGGCTGAATTTGGGCTGCTGCCGCATTGATCGTAGAGCCTGCGGCGCGACGGGGCCAGGGACCCGGCGGATTATGATCGCCAGCATGAGCGCGGCGCAAGCGCGACATCCAGATCTGGCGCCCCCTCGGCCGGCGGCGGGCGATGCCTGATTCGATCGACGGCACCGTCGCCGAGGTCAAGTCCGCGCTGGAGAGGGCCGGCTACCTCGCCGATGAGCCGGCGGCGCTGGTCTCCTTCCTCGCCCAGCGGCTCGGTAAGCCGGTCTTGGTCGAGGGCCCGGCGGGGGTCGGCAAGACCGAGCTGGCCAAGGCGCTCTCCCGCGCCACCGACCGCGAGCTGATCCGTCTTCAGTGCTACGAGGGCCTGGACGAGGCGAAGGCCCTCTATGAGTGGAACTACCGCAAACAACTCCTCTGGATCCAGGCCGCCAAAGACCAGGCCGCCCCCGAGGGCGGCAATGAGGACCGATCGGGGTCTGAATCCCGGGTTCCTGATGGGAGCGCGGGAGGCGGTGTTCTAACTGACATCTTCAGCCCGGAATTCCTGCTGGAGCGGCCGTTGATGCAGGCGATTGCCAGCCCCGAGCCGGTGGTGCTGCTGATCGATGAGATCGACAAGACCGACCAGGAGTTCGAGGCGATGCTGCTCGAGCTGCTCTCCGACTTCCAGATCACGATCCCCGAGCTGGGCCAGGTCTCGGCGACGACGATGCCGATAGTCGTCCTCACCTCCAACAACTCACGTGAGCTGACCGAGGCGCTGAAGCGCCGCTGCCTTTACCTCTGGCTCGACTACCCCGAGCTGGAGCGGGAGATGGCGATCGTCCGCCTTCACGCGCCCGAGCTGCCGGAGGCGCTGGCGCGGCGCCTGGTCGAGGTGGTGCGTATGGTCCGCAGCCTCGATCTGAAGAAGCCTCCCTCGATCTCCGAGTCGATCGACTGGGCGCGCACCCTGCTGCTGATCGGGGCTGAGGACATCGACCGCTCCGTCTTTGAGCAATCGATGTCGATCATCGTCAAGCATCGCACCGACATCGACCTCGTCGCCGAGCGGGTGGGCGTGAAACTGGCCGAGGCGCCCGCCCAGTCGACGGGGTAAAGGCAGCAATGAGCGCAGGCTTGCCATATGGGCCGAGGGCCGACCCGGGCCCGCCCGGAGTGGCGGCCAAGCTGCTGGGCTTCTGCGAGGAACTTCGCAGCGAGGGGGTCGCGGTCGGGACCTCGGAGATCCTCGACGCCTTCGCCGCGCTGGACCAGGTGCCCTGGAGCGCGCAGGAGGACTTCCGCGAGGCGCTGGCGTCGACGGTAGCCAAGTCGCAGGAGGACCGGCGCGTCTTCGAGCTGCTCTTTGACCGCTTCTTCTTTCGCGCCGCCGAGGCCGAGGCCGTGGGGCGGGGGATCGGCGAGAGCGGGGAGCGCGAAGAGGGCGGCGAGCGGCTCGACATCGACGAGCTGCGCGAGCAGATCCGGCAGGCGATCATCGACGGAAACGACGGCCAGATGCGCGACCTGGCGCGGCTGGCGATCGCCGCCTTCGGTCGCCGCGCCGAGGGATCGGGCGTGGTCGGGGTCGACGTGCAGCGGATCCGTCGCACCCTCGGCCTCTCGGCCGGGGCAGAGCAACCGGCGGCCGACGGAGCCGCCGAGCTGGCGCCGATCGACCGCGACCAGCTCAACCGCTTCGAGCGCCACCTGCGGCGCGAGCTGGAACGCGAGCTGATCGAGCGCACCTCGACCCTGCCCCCCGCCCGCCCCCTGGCCGAGCTCGACCGCGCCCTGCCGACCAGCCCAACCCAGGACCTGGCAGCCGTGCACCGCGCCGTCTTTCAGATGAAGCGGCGGCTGGCGACGCTGGGGCACGAGCAGCGCGGGCGCCGCAAAGGGCAGGCGGTCGATGTGCGACGCACGATGCGGGCCTCGCTGGAGACCGGTGGGGTGCCGCTGCGCCTGCGCTACCGGCCCAAGCGCCCGCGCCGGCCCGAGATCTACGTCCTCTGCGACGTCTCCACCTCGGTCACCTCGGCCAGCGTGTTCTTCCTCTCCGTCCTGCATGCGCTGCACGACTCGTTCCGCAAGCTGCGCAGCTTCGTCTTCATCGAGCGGATATCAGAGGTGACCGAGGTCTTCGAGCACGAGCGCGACTTCCGGGCGATCGCCCAGCGGATCTCCAGCGAGGGCGGCGTCGCCGACGTCTCCGGCTACACCGACTATGGCCGCGTCTGGCTCGAGTTCCTCACCCAGATCTCGGACGAGCTCGACCCCCGCTCGACGGTGATCGTGCTCGGCGACGCCCGCACCAACGGACGCGAGCCCCACGCCGAGGTGTTCGCCCAGGTCGCCGAGCGGGCGGGCCGCCTCTTCTGGCTGAATCCCGAGCCGCGCCTCTACTGGAACTACGGCGACTCGGTGATGGCCGCCTACGAGCGCTATTGCGACGGCGCCTTCGAGTGTTGGACCACCCGCCATCTGGAGAACTTCGTCAACGTCGTCGCCGGCGGCGTCCCGGCCCAAGACTGACCGACCGAGAGGGCCAAATGGGTCTGACGCCAGCCCCGATCGGCCCGCGGGTCAGCGGGCGACCCAGGCGTCGGGAGCGCCGGCCAGCTCCCCCACCACCGGCGGCAGCTCGCCGGAGACGAGGTCGGCGAGGGTGACCTGCTCGAGCACGGCACGCAGGCTGGCCCGCACGGCGATCCAGACTTCCTGCAGGTGCTCGGCGTTGCCGCGGTATTCGAGCGCCTCCGGCGGGGCGGATTGGACGTCGGCGATCGGACCCTCAACCGCGCGCACCACGTCGGCGATGGTCACCTCGGCGGCGGGACGAGCGAGCCAGTAGCCGCCCTTGGCGCCGCGCCGGGCGCGGACGATTCCCGCGTGCTTCATCTCCAGCAGGATGTGCTCCAGGAATTGGAGCGGAATGTCCTGGGCCTCGGCCAGTCGCTCGCCCTTGATCGGCCCCTCCCCGGCGGCGGCCAGCTCCGCCGCCGCCCGGACGGCGTAATCGGCTTTGGCGGAGACACGCATGCGGGCAGTAAATCAGTCCCAGCGCCGAGCGCTCGGCCGATCGCCTCGATGCGAACCGCGGCCCGCAGTGCGCGAGGATAGGGGGATGCCCGCCGAGGTCACGGATTTCGCCCAGCGCAGCGGCACTCCTGCGGCCACCGCCGCGCTGGCGCCAGCCGGGGTCTCGATCCGCGGCCTGCGCCACTCCTACGGCGAGCTGCTGACGATCGAACGCCTCGACCTCGAGGCCGCGCCCCATGAGGTGATCGGCCTGGTCGGGCCGTCGGGCTGCGGCAAGTCGACGCTGCTGGAGCTGATCTGCGGCCTGCGAGAGCCCTCGGCGGGAGAGCTGGCGGTCGGCGGCGCGCCAGATGCTGAGGGCCGACTCGAGCGCTGCGCCTACATGCCCCAGCGCGACCTGCTGATGCCCTGGTTCTCGGCGATCGACAACGCCGCCCTGGCACTCCGCAACCGCGGCGTCGGGAAAGCCCGGGCGCGACGGGAGGCGGGGGCGCTGTTCGGTCGCTTCGGCCTCGCCGGCTTCGAGCACTCGCGGCCCGCAGAGCTGTCCGGCGGCATGCGCCAACGGGTCGCCTTCCTGCGCACCCTGGTCGCCGGCAAGCCGGTGCTGGCGCTGGATGAGCCCTTCGCCTCCCTCGACGCGATCACCCGGGCTGAGATGCAGGGATGGCTGGCCGGAGCGCTGGGGGCCGCCCCGCGCACCGTCGTCCTCGTCACCCACGACGTGGAGGAGGCGCTCTACCTCTCCGACCGGGTGGCGGTGCTCTCGGCGAGGCCGGCCAGGGTAGTCGCCGAGCTGCGAGCGCCGGCGCCGCGCGCGGCCGAACGCGACGAGGCGGTCACCGAGCCGGGATTCGTCGCGGTGCGCGAGGAGGCGATGCGCGCGCTTCGGCAGGGCTCCCGATGAAGCGCTGGCTGCTCCCCGCCGTCGTCCTGGCGGCCCTGATCGGCGCCTGGCAGGTGGTCGCCAGCAACGGCGCGCTGGCCGGCGCGCTGCATATCGAATCCTTCCTCGTCCCCTCCCCGGCTGAAATCGCGACCTCGCTCTGGGACGGCCGGGCGCTGCTGGCCGAAAACGCCTGGGTGACGTTGCGGGAGGTCGTCGTCGGCTTTGGCTGCGCCCTGGCCGCCGGACTCGCATTTGCCGTCGTCCTGCACCTCTTCGAGACGATGCGCCGCGCCCTCTACCCCCTGATCGTCGCCTCGCAGACGATCCCGATCGTGGTCATAGCCCCAATCCTGATCGTCTGGTTCGGCTACGGGATCGGGCCGAAGCTGGCGATCGTGGCCCTGATCTGCTTCTTCCCGATCACCGTCAACACGCTCGACGGACTGCGGGCCGTCGATCCCGATGCGATCAAGATGATGCGGACCCTCGACGCCTCCCGCTGGCAGACCTTCCGCCGGCTGGAGGCCCCGACCGCATTGCCCTACGCCTTCAGCGGGGCAAAGATCGCGGTAGCCGTGGCCGTCATCGGTGCCGTCTTTGCCGAGCTGGCAAACCCGGAATCCGGACTTGGCTACCTGATCAACCAGGATGGCTACCAATTCGAGGTGGCGAGACAATTCGCCGCGGTTGTCGTCCTCTCCGCGATGGCGATCGGCCTCTTCGGGCTATGCGCCCTCGCAGAGCGCCGTGTCGTCACTTGGCGATAGAAAGCAGGGGTGAAGCTCCGCCGAATCCCGGCAGTGGCGCTCTGCCTCGCCCTCCTCGCCCTCGCCCTCGCCGCCTGCGGCGAGAAGAGCTCCAGCGTCAGCGGCCAAGCCCAGCCCTTCAGCCTGACGCTCGACTTCTACCCCAACCCCGACCACGCCGGGATCTACATGGCGCAGAAGCTCGGCTACTTCAAGGAAGCGGGGCTGGACGTCAGCATCGCCGCCCCCTCGGACCCATCGGAGCCGATCAAGGAGGTCGCCGCCGGCCAGAGCGACCTGGCGATCTCCTATGAGCCCGAGGTGATGCTCGCCCGCCAGCAGGGCCTCGGCGTGGTCGCCGTCGGGGCGCTGGTCAACCAGCCGCTGACCTCCTTGATCTGGCTGAAGAAATCGGGGATCAGGAGGGTCGGCGAACTGCGCGGCAAGACGATCGCCACCGCCGGCATCCCCTACCAGAACGCCTTTCTGAAGACGATCCTGGCCCGCGCCAACCTCACCCCGGCCAACGTCAGGGCGGTCAATGCCGGCTTCGGGCTGTTGCCGGCACTGGTCGGCGGCAGCGCCCAGGCGATGCTCGGCGGCTACCTCAACGTGGAGGCCATCGACCTGCGCGAACGCGGCAAACACCCGCTTGTGATCCCGGTCAACAGGCTCGGGGTGCCCACCTACGACGAGCTGGTGCTGGTCGCCCAACGCAAGCACCTCGAAGCGGACCCGGAATCGATCCGGCTGTTCATCGCGGCCCTCGACCGGGGCACCGCGGCGGCGGTCAAGAACCCAAAGTCGGCCACCGAGGCGGTGCTGGAAGCGAACCACAGCCTCGAACCGAAGCTGACCGCCGAGGAGATGAAGGCGACATTGCCGCTGCTCGCGCCAAACCCCCACGGCCACCCCTACGGCTACATGGACCCCACCCAGTGGCGCAACTTCATCGCCTGGATGCGCGATAACGAACTGATCAAGACGCTGCCACCACCATCTGAAGTGCTGAGCAACGCCTACCTTCCGGCTGAAAAGATTCCCGAATAGGGGGAGGAGGACCCGTCGCCAAGGAGGGCGGGAACCTCCTCCGGCGCCACGGCGGCAGAGAAGAGATGGGCCTGGGCGTAGTCGCAGCCCAGGCGGCGGAGCTCGGAGAGCTGCGCCTCGTTCTCCACCCCCTCGGCGATCACGTCGAGGGACAGCGCTCGGGCCATGCCGATGATCGCCTCGACGATCGCCGTGCGCTCCTGTTCGATCCCCAGGGCCTCGACGAAGGAGCGGTCGATCTTCAGCGCGTCGAAGGGAAAGCGGTTGAGGTAGGCGAGGGAGGAGTAGCCGGTGCCGAAGTCATCGAGCACCAGCCGCACTCCGATCTCAGTCAGGGCCTCCAGGGTGGCCTGCGCGGTCGCCGACTCCTCGACCAGGACGCTCTCGGTGATCTCCAGGCGAAGGTGGCGGGGGTCCAGGCCGGTGCGGACAAGGGTCTCAGCGACGACCGCGGGCAGGTCACGGTGAGCCACCTGCCGGGCGGAGAGGTTGACGGAGACGTCGAAGGGGCGGGCATCGGGGCGCTGCTCGTGCCAGGCGAGGATCTGGCGGCAGGCCTGCTCCTGCACACAGCGGCCGAGCGGCTCGATCAGGCCGCTTTCCTCGGCGACGGAGACGAACTCGGCGGGGTCGAGCAGGCCGCGCTCGGGGTGGCGCCAGCGCAGCAGAGCCTCCAGCCCACAGACCTCGCCGCTGCGCAGCGAGACGACCGGCTGGTAGTGCAGAACCATCTCGTCGCGCTCCAGCGCGTGGCGCAGGTCGCGCTCGACCTCCAGCCGGCGCAGGGCCCCCGCCCGCATCTCGGCGTCGAACACCTCGCAGCGCGCCCGGCCCCTCTCCTTGGCCCGATACATGGCGGCGTCGGCATCGCGGATCAGCAGGCCCGCGTTGGCCGGCTCGCGGTCGGAGGGATGGGCCACGGCGATCCCGATGCTGGCCGATATGAAGTGCTCGATCCCCTCCATCGAGTAGGGCTTGGCGAAGGCGGTGGCCACCCGGTCGGCGATCGCCACCGCCTCCTCCTCGTCGACGAGGCGGTCGATCAGGATGCCGAACTCGTCGCCGCCGAAGCGGGCGACCAGGTCCCCGGGGCGCAGGTGCGAGCGCAGGCGCGGGGCGACCGCGCGGAGCAGGGCGTCGCCAGCGTGGTGGCCCATGCTGTCGTTGATCAACTTGAAGTGGTCGAGGTCGAGGAAGAGGACCCCCACCGGCGAGGCCGAGGCGCTCGCGCGGGTCAGCGCCTCGCTCAGAGCCTCGATGAAGCTGAGCCGGTTGGGGAGCCCGGTCAGAGGATCGTGCAGAACCCTGTGGCGCAGAGCCTGGTCGGCGATGTGGCGCTCGATCGCCTCGGCCAGCACGTTCGCCGCCGCCTGGAGGAAGTGCACGTCCTGGGGGCCGAAGCGACCCGGGTCGCTGGAGTGGACATCGAGGACGCCGAAGGGGTGCTTCTTGCCGTCGATCATCACGGCGAGGCTGCTGGCGAACCCCAGCACCCGCAACACCGGCGGCATCGTGAATCGCTGCTCGCTGGACCACTCGCCGACGATCACGTGCAGCCCGGACTCCAGCGCCGCCCCGGCGTGGGAGTCGCGGGCGGCGGAGACGCGGCGGCTGGCGCCGGTCACCTGACCCTCGAGGCCAGCGCGGAGAAGGAGGCGGCGCCCATCGCGCCCGACTCCCCAGATGCAGGCCCCGTCAACTCCCTCGACCCCCTCGATCAGGGAGACCGTCGCCCGCATCAGCGAATCGGGGTCGCCGTCCTTCAGAGCCCGCTGGCCCAGCTGCGCGACCACGGCCTGCTGGGCGGCGGCGCGCTGGAGCTCCTGCTCGGCGAGCTTGCGCTCGGTGATCTCGTAGAGCACGCCGTGCCAGACCGGCACCCCGTCCTCGTCGGACTCCAGCACCGCCTCGTCCAGGATCCAGACCACCTCGCCGCTGCGAGTGATCATCCGGTAGTCGACCGGCGGAGGGTTGCGTTCGCCCAGCGTCTCCTTCGTCTCCTCAGCGAGAGCCCGCTCCCTGTCGTCGGGGTGCAGGAGCTTGGCCCACAGCTCCGGGTCGGACTTCCAGTCCTCGGGGCTGTAGCCGAGGATCTCCTCAACCTGGGGGCTGACGTAGCGCCAGCGACCGTGCTCGCCCAACTCGGAGGTGTAGACGATCGCCGGCAGCCGCTCGACGAGGTGGCGGTAGTCGGCCCCGCCGGAGGCGATCTGATCGATGAACTCCTCCACCTGCTCCTCGGGCCAGCTCCGGTCTCCGACTACCCGCTCCATAGGTGCGATATCGACAGATCGACGGCTTCCTTGACGGCCCCTCGCTGCAGACGCCAGGCCATGCGGGTCAAGTGCAGGTCAGGCGGAAAAGCGCAGTGGCGGACCCTGCGCCACGAGCCGGTGAAGGCCCGCCAGCGTCAGCGCACCGGCCAGCCCTCGGAAGGGCGCATACGGAGCGTAGAACTCCTCCACCTCCTCCACCGTGGCGCGGCGCCGCAGGCAGGCGAGCCGACCGACCAGCTTCAGGTAGCCGAGGTCGCCGGCGGGCAGGGAGTCGGGGTCCCCACGGCCGAAGAGGCCGAGGCACTGGAGCGTCCAGGGGCCGATCTCGGGTACCGCGAGCAGGCGCTTATCGCCGGCCCCGACGGTGAGGTCACAGCGCCCGGCGGCCACCTCGCGGGCGACGGCACGCAGGGCGATCGCCCGCCGCAGCGCCAGCCCCATCGACTCCAGCTCGGCCGGTGCCCGCCCGGCGATCGCCGCGGCGCCGGGGACGTCGCGCAGGCCCTCGCGCTCGCGCCCGAGCCTGGCCCCCCAACGCCCGACGATGCGGCGCTGGATCCGGGCCGCACGCTCTGACTCGATCAGCTGCTTGACGACAGCCCAAGCGAGTGCCTCCCAGGGCAATGGGCGGCGGCGAGTCCGGAAGTGGGGGTTGCGGCGGAGCAGCGGCCCGAGCAGCGGATCGCGGCGGAAGCGGCGGTGAAACTCGCCCAGGTCGTCGTCGACCCCCAGGGCGAAGCGCATCCGCTCGATCCCGACCTCCAGCTGGGTGCAGCCGGCCGGGGCGACGGCGGGCGACGGCAGCACCCGTGGGGCGGCGATCACGGCGGGGTCCACCGGCTCGGCGCGAATCGCGACGCGCTCGGGCGCCGATTGCCAGGCACGAACCAGGACGGGACTCTCTTCGACGTGGAGCAGGCGGGAGGCGACTCCGTCGCGGACCAGCATCACCCGGTCCTCGCCGCCTGAGGACGGGAGGCGAAAGGGAGAAGGTGGACGAACCTCGACTTCCAGCGAAGCCGAGCCGCCCATCACCGACCCAGCAGGTGGACGTCGACGAGGAAGGAGCGGCTGGCGACCACCTGGGAGGGGCGGTCGCGGCGGCGCGAGAGTCGCCTCGACCGACGCGGGGCGCTCGCCCCAACAGCCCGAACCGCCGCCACGGTGGCGGCGCCGGCGAGAACCCCCCCGACAGCGGCCACCGCCGCGGTGCGAATCTCATCCCGCAGCACCGGAGGCGCCGGACTCTCATAGGGCTGAATTGCCCGCACGGGCTGCGCGGCGGCGCCTTCGACGTTTTCCTCCGCGAGCACCTCGGCCTCCAGGTCCATCTCGCTCATCCTCGGACTCTAGCGTTGCCCGCTCGAGCGCCGGGCGAGAGAATCTCGCAACTTGCGGAGTTCAACCGCCAACCTGGGGGGTCTGGTCGCCCAGCGTCTTCTCGTAGACCCGGTAGCGCTTGACCACCTTGCCGCCCATGCCTTCCATCGCCCGGTTCATCGGGCCGTTGCTCTCCAGGATCCAGCCCATATCGCCGCCTTCGATCTTTCCCGGCCGGGCCGCCGTCTCCAGATGCTTGAGATAGAGACCGGCGGCGACGCCGGAGTGCCGGTACTCGTGCGTGACCCCCAGGGCGAACACCCGCAGCTGATCGATCTTGCGTTTGCCGAGCAGGAACCTGGCCCAGCCGAACGGCAACAGTCGGCCCTTCATCTTTGCCATCACCTGGTTGATGTCGGGCAGGGTGAGGGCGGCGCCCACCGGCTCGCCGTCCTTTTCCGCCATGTAGGCCCAGTCCTCGTCGAGCACCTGCTTCAGGTTCTTGGCCTGGAACTCGACCTCCGCATCGGTGATCGGAACGAAGCCCCAGTTGTCACCCCAGGCCTCGTTGTAGACGTCCATGAAGCGTCGGACCTCGGCCGCCATTTCGCGCTTGCGCATGTTGCGGATCGTGATCCCTTCGTCCTTCAGGGCCTTTTCGGCGGCGGCGTGGATCGCCGGGTCAAACCGCTCGCCCTCCTTCAGGTCGCCGAACTGCAGTTCCCACATCTGCACGTCCATCGTCTTCTCGAAGCCCTGGGCCTCGACCAGCACCCGGTAGTGGGGCGGATGCCAGGGCTCGAGGATCATCGGCCGGTGCTCGAAGCCCTCGATCAGGATCCCGATCTCGTCGTTGGTGGTGAAGTCCATCGGACCGAGGATGCGGGAGCGGCCGCGGGAGCGCGCCCACTCGCTCGCCGCCCCGAGCAGCGCAGAGGCGACCTCGGAGTCGTCGGTGGTCTCGAAGAAGCCGAACATCGCGTCGCTGCCGCCCTGGAACTCGTCCCAGCGCCGGTCGACCTGGACGCTGATCCGTCCCAGGGGCTCCCCATCGCGCTCGGCGAGAAAATACTCGGCCTCGGCGTGCTCGAAGTAGGGGTTCTTCTCGCGGTTCAGAAACTCCATCCGCTCGAAGATCAGCGGCGCCACCCACTGGGGGTGATCTCGGTGCAGGGCGAACGGAACCTTGACGAAGCGCTTCAGCTCCCGTCGCGTGCGCACCGGCCGGATTGCCACGCTTCCCATGGGTGCGGAACCTACACTCTGAGAGATGAGCCAGACAGCCAAGGTCCCCGTCGACGTCTTCGACAAGGCGCGCAACCACGACCGGCTCGAGCAGCTCGATGCGGCCAGGCGCCACGACCTTCTCCCCTACTTCCGGCTGCTCACCTCCCAGGCCGGCCCCCTGGTCGAGATGGAAGGGCGGGAGAGGATCATGCTCGGCTCCAACAACTACCTGGGGCTGACCGGGGATGAGCGGGTCAAGCAGGCGGCGCGCGACGCCCTGGAGACCTACGGGACCGGCGTCACCGGGTCGCGCCTGCTGAACGGGACGACGCCCTTGCACGTCGAGCTGGAGCGAGAGCTGGCGGACTGGATGGGAGCCGAGGACGCGATTGTCTACACCACCGGTTACCAGTCAAATCTCGGCTGCATCGGGACGATCCTCGAGCCGGGCGACACCGTGATCTGCGACTCCGGCGACCATGCCTCGATTCTCGACGGCTGCCGCCTCTCGGGGGCCAAGCTGCGCCCCTTCCGCCACAACCGGATGGACAAGCTGGAGCGGATGCTCGAGCGGGCCGGGGAGGACGGTGGCGGTGTGCTGGTCGTCGTCGACGGCGTCTTCTCCATGGAGGGCGACGTCTGCGACCTGCCACGGATCGTCGAGCTCTGCAAGGCCCACGGCGCGCGGCTGATGGTCGATGAGGCGCATGGGGCGGGGGTGCTGGGGGCGCGGGGCGCGGGAGCATGTGAGCTGTTCGGGTTGGAGGCCGAGGTCGACCTGCGGATGGGAACCTTCTCCAAGAGCCTCGCCTCATGCGGTGGCTTCGTCGCCGGGCCCACCGAGGTGATCGAGTACCTACGCATCGCCTCGCGCTCCTTCATCTTCAGTGCCTCGGCGGTACCGGCCGCCCTCGGTGCTGCGCTGGCCGCGCTGCGGGTGATCCGCTCCGACGGGCCGCGGCTATTCGAGGCGCTGCTGGCCAACGCCGAATACCTGCGCGAGGGCCTGCGCCACCTGGGGCTCAGGGTGATCGAGCCGGGCATCCTCCCCGACGGCACCGTCGCCACCACCCCCGTCGTCCCGGTGATGGTCGGCGACGACTGGCAGGCGGTGCTCCTCTGGAAGGCCCTGTATGACGCCGGCGTCTACACCAACGTCGCGATCCATCCGGCGGTCCCGCCGGGCGGCGCGTTGCTGCGGACCAGCCTGATGGCGACCCACGAGCGCGAGCACCTCGATGGCGCCCTTGGCACCATCGCCCGGGTCATCGGGGACTTCCCCGAGCTGCCCCGCGCCTAATCGGCGGTTAACCGGTTTTAAACATCCCCCGGTCTGGGTAGTTTCAGGCTTGTCCGGATCTGTACAAGTCTCGGCCGAGCGGAAAAAGCTGCTCTTAGCGACTGAGCCGAGCCGAGTTTCGCGACCCCGGGTTGACGCTCCACCCCCGCGGGCATACCTTGCTGCCTCGCCGTGCGTACCCTGGGCGGGTCGGACGGCGGAGAACTTCAAAACCGGCCCAGGCTCGCGGCTCGCGCCGCCGGTCGGCCGCTGATGAGAGATACCCAGTTAACCGATCCCCGGAAGGGAGAATCCCTAGTGGACGCTGCCTCAATCGCCTCTGTAACGACGACCGCTTCCGCCGCCAATGCCCCGCAACACATGCAGGCCCTCGAGCGAGCCAACCTGGTTCGGCTGGCCCGGGCTGAGCTGAAGCGCTCAATCGCCCGCGGAGATATCGAGGCGGCCGAGGTGGTCCGGGAGTGCCCGTGGGAGACCGAGAGCATGACCATCGCCGAGCTGCTGACCAGCCAGCGTCGCTGGGGCCGCACCCGCGCCCGCAAATTCCTCCTCCCCCTGGGGCTGAGCGAGAACAAGCGACTCGGCACCCTCACCACGCGCCAGCGGCTGCTGCTCGCAACTGAGCTTGCGGCCAAGGGCCAGGTCAGCGAGTGTGAGGCTGTGCTCGTCTACTGACCTGAGTCGTTGATCGGCCCCCGCTACGCCACCGAGCGCCGCGAGATTTCTTCGGCGCTCTCGCGCCTGACCTGAGGATTAGCCCCCCAGGCCGCCGGCCCGAAAGCTGAGGCCGCCGGAAGCTCGTTGGAAGGCCCGGCGCAGGGCCAGGAAAGCAACGACGAAGACGACGACGCCGGCCGCCAGGCAGACGGCCAGGATCAGGTTCGCCAGATAGAGGAGCCCCCCGACCACGAGGACGAAGAGGGTGCCCGCAAGCAGGGTCGTGTGGGAGCGGTAGCCGGCGAAGTGCTCGCGGACCGAGACCTCGAGGCCACCGAAGCCGGCGAGCACGACCCCCACCCCGATCGCCGTCGGGATCGCTCCGATCAGGCCGATCGCCAGTGCCACGATGCCGGCCAGGACCGTCAGCTCGGCCAACGGGAAGGAGCCCCAGGGCGCCGGCGGGCGCTCGTCGATCTTGGCCTTCCTGCTCAAGTGTTCAAACGGCCGCGAGCCGTCCGGATAAGGGGCATCCGGAGGAGACCTTCACCTGCCACCACCCCATCAGCATGCCGATCAGGCCGAGGTGAGGGCGGGAGTGCCAGCCGCCGCAGCCCGGCTCGCCAACATCGTGGCGGGAGACATACCCCCACTTGAAGTCGGCCGGGTCGGCGAGCATCCGTCGCAGCAGCTCGCGGTTATCGGTCTCCAGCCGCGTGCGCTCGTCGAGCGCCAGGTGCGCCTTCCCGATCCGCGTGGCCAGCTCGTCGCGCACCCGCTCCAGCTCTCCCAGGCCGAGCACCCTGGGCTCGCCCCAGTGCCCACGAACCGCACAGTCGACCTCGCCCCGGCGAAAGGATTCCGCGAACAGGCTCGCCAGCTCCCGCTCCAGGCAGCCGATCTGGCGCCGCAACTCGGCGCGAGCTAGGTGCTCGCCGGCGCTGGCACCAGGCCCAGCGAGAGTGTCTCGTTCGAGCAGATCCGGCATCAAAACCCGCCCCGAGTCTAGATCAAGGTCGGGGAGGCCGGAGCTAGGAAGGCGTTAAGAAGCCTCGAGCGTCGCCGCCGCCATCCAGAGTGCCTCCTCGACCGCGATCTGGGGCACACCGTTGACCTGCACGGCGGCTATCGTCACCCTGCGGGTGCCCTCATCCACCCCGCGCCCCGCAGCGGTCTCCCCGAACATCAACCCAACCGGGGCGAGTTCGTCGGCGATCGCCAGCGCCCCGGGCGGCAGCTCGCCGGGCCTGCCGCCGAAGGCCTCGCCCGGGGCGGAGTCGCGGATACAGAGACGGCCGTCGATCCTGTCGGCGTCGAAGGCGCGCAGGGCGACGCCGGTCTCAACGATTGAAATCGTCAACGCATCGGTGGGCAGTCCCCAGCTCTTGAAGGCTCCGTCGTGGAGGCGTTCCAGCGCCAGCCGCTCGACCGGGGTGCGGACGCGGTCCGGGTCGAGGCCAATCTGGCGAAAGAAGACCCGGTAGGCCCAGGGGATCGGCCGCTCCCGCATGTGGATCGCGTGGGCGCCATAGAAGCGGTCTGAGAGGTCGCGCAGCCGGCGGCGCACCGGCTCTGGGCTCCTGCCGGAGCGGCAGTCCACCTCGACCCAGGCTATGCCCAGCCCGGGGAACTCAGCGGCGATGTGGGGCGCCACCCAGCCCTGCTCGGGGGCCGGATCCCATCCCACTCGCGATCCCATCGCATCGGCGCCCACCTCAACCGGCCTCCGCCGCGCGCGTGGCACCCAACAGCTCGCGCACCCGCGCGTCGAGTTGCGCCGGCGTCAGTTCCCCGGCGCTGGCGCTCTGCAGCGTCCCGCCGGGGTAGACATAGGCGAACGTCGGACAGCCGCCCACCCCATAGAGGTCGCCGACGGCGCCGTCGGCGTCATAGCCGACCGGCATCTTCCAGCGGTGGTGGCGAATCAGCCCGCGGACGGTTTCCCGTTCGTCGCCCACATCCAGCGAGAGGAAGTTCACCCGGCCACGGTAGCGCTCGTAGGCGCCCTCGACCGCGTCCTGCTGTTTGGCGCAGTCGCCTCCCTTGGTGAACCAGAAGGAGACAACCAGCGGCCGATCGAAGAGGTCGCAGACGCGGATCGCACCGGCGACGTGGATGCGGCAGGCGGGAGTGCGCTGAGCCCCGGCCGGACAGGGGACCTGGGAGGTTTCGCAGTCGTCCTGGGCGACGTTGGCGTCTCCTTCCAGGGGGCCGGCGGCGGCCGGGACCGCAAACGCCGGCAGCGGCCAGCGGGGAGGGGGCATTTCCAGCCCCAGCGTGCTCGGATTGTTGCTGCCGATCGTGTGGAAGAAGGCAATCGCGATCAGGGCCAAAAAGAGCAGGCCGACGGCTATCGAGTAGCGATCCCTCATCGCCTCTCCTCCCAGACGAGCGCGGCCGGCAGCACCGCCATCACCCCCAGCAGGGCGACCGCGAGATCGATCACGGTGACGAAACCAAAGTTCCGCAGCATCGCGATGTCGCTGGCGATCAGCACCGCGAAGCCGGCAATCGCAGTGACGCCGGAGGCGAGCACCGCGGCCCCGGTGCGCGAATAGGCGGCGGCGAGCGAGTCCGCGACCCCCAGGCCGCGTCCTCGCTCCTCCCGGAAGCGCGCCGCGAGGATCACGCTGAACTCAGTCGCGATCGCGACCGTCAGCGCCCCCAGCGCCGCCGACATCGGATTCAGCGGGATGCGGCTGGCCCAGAGGACAAGCGCCGACCAGCCGGTGGCCAGCACGACCGGGACCAGCGGGACGAGGGCGCGGGCGAGCGAGCGGTAGAGGACAAGCAGCACCAGCCCCACGCCGAGCAGGCCGGCCAGGGTGAGCCAGTATCGGCTGCTGGAGAGCTCGGTTGCGGCCTGAGCGGCGATCACCGGCAGCCCGGCGAGACGCACTTCGACGCCCGGCGGCGGACCGAGCGGCGAGCCCGGTGTGCCGATCTCGCTGCGTACCCTCTCGATCAGCGCCTGTTGGCGTTCCAGCGACTGGGCGCGGATGCCGAAGGCCAGCAGAGCCGTGTGTCCCAGACGGCCGGTCCTGGGGTCGATGGGCGCGACTTGGGCGAGGTCATATGGCGTGAGCTGGGCGAGGGTTTCGCCGATGCCCCGCCGGGTCAGCCGGCCGCCTCCGTCGGTGAGGAAGTCCGACAGCGCCGGACCGGGACAAACTTCGGCGGCGCGACAGCTCGGATCGCGCCCGCCGAAGCCGTTGGACCTCAGCACCCGCTGCTTGAAGGCGGCCATCCAACGGATCGTCGCGGGATCGGCGAGGTCGGGCGCCCTGACGCTGACCTCGAGCTCGCCGGAGACGCCGGTGGCCTCCTGCACCCTGGTCAGATCGCGCACGGCGGGCAGGCTCTGAGGAGCGAGAGAGCGGATGTCGGAGACGGTCTCGATCTGGGTGCCGGCGACCCAGCCAATCGCGGCGAGCGCTGCGCCGACGGCGAGCACGGTCCTCGGTCGCGCCACGGCAAAGTCAAGCAGGCGCTGCGGGGGACGGATCGGGCCGCGGGCGGTGGGTGGCTGCGAGCGGCGGGCGCCTCGAGAACCCCAGACGCCGCGCCACCCAGGCCAAAGGCTCCGCTCCCGCGGCTCGGGGCGCAGGCTGAGGGCAGCAAAGCCCGCGGTCAGAGCGAGCGCGAAGCTGATCGCGATACCCACGATCAGCAGCCAGCCGAAGCCGCGGACCATCGGGGTCGGGGACAACTGGAGGGCGAGGAAGCCCGCCGCGGTGGCGAGGCAGGCCGTGCCGATGGTCGGCCCGCCGCGCGCGGCCGCACGCCGCGCGGCCGCCGCTCCGGCGAAACCCTCCTCCACGCTTTCGTCGAAGCGGGCCTGGAGCTGGATCGCGTAGTCCACGGCGAGGCCGATCAGGATCGGCAGCACGGCGATCGAGGCCATGGTCAGCGTGCCGCCCGCCAGCCCCAGAAGGCCAAAGGTCAGCGCCGCGGCGGCAAGCGCGATTCCCAGCGGCAGCAGCCGCAGGCGGGAGCGGAAAACAACCAGCAGGGCCAGCGCCATCGCCGCGACGGCGACGCCAAAGAAGACCAGTAGGGCGTCCTTCAGCGCTCGCCCCAGACCGTCGATCACAACCGGCACTCCGGAGATCACATAGCTGCCGCCGGAGAGCTCAAAGCAGGGCGCCGGCCTGCCGCGGAAGGCGCAGACCCGGCGCGGCGTCGTGTCGTAGACCGCTTCGTGGATCAGCCCAAGGGCTCGGTGGCGCTCGGCTTCGCTCAGGTTCGGGCGCAGGCGCAGGACGATCTGGGCCGAGTGGTCATTGGGAAAGAGGTAGGCGAGGCGGGCCTTGGGCACCTGGCGACCGCCGCGAAGGTCGAAGACCACGCCGGCCAGGAAGTTGGGGTTGGCGAGGCTGGGAAAGCTGGTGATCCCGTAGCGCGCGGCGACGGTGAGCAGGTAGTCGCGCAGCTCGGCGGGGGGCATCCGCGCCGCCAGGTGCCCGAGCTCGTCGTCGATCTGGATTACCGCCTCGTTGAGGAAGGTGGCGGGACCGGCGAGGAACTGGACCGGGTGCAGACGCGCCAGCTCCGTGCAGGGACCGGGGATCGGCCTCGCACCCTTCGGCACGTTGCCCGAGAGGCAGCCCTCCAGCCGAAGCAGCCGTCCCAGGTTCGCGGTCAGCACCAGCCGCTGCAGGTTGCCCTCGGCGAGGACCACGACCGGTTCTTCCCCGAACACCTCCCGCACGTGCTGCGTCGCCCGGTAGCTGGCGGTATCGGAATCGACCAGCGTCCCGGTGCCGGCGTCGGTGGGCAGCCGCGTCGCCGCGACCCCGGCCCCCAGCGAAAGGACGAGCGCGACCGCCAGGACCGCGCGCGCATGGCGGACCGCCCAGCCCGCGAGCGTGCTCAATCCATCGAGAGCGGACCGCTCACGTCCGCCTTGAGGAACTGCGACACGAACGCGTTTTCGGAGTCGAACAGCTCTTGTTTCGGGCCCGACTCAACGATTTTCCCGCTCCACAGCACGGCGAGGAAGTCGGCGATCCGGCGCGCCGTGTTGAGGTCATGGCTGATCGTCAGGTAGCAACCCCCGTTCTCGGCGTGCACCTCGCGGATCAGCTCGCACAGCAGCGCGGTGCGCACCGGGTCCAGGCCGGAGTCGGGCTCGTCGAACATCACGATCTGGGGGTCCAGCACCAGCGCCCTGGCGAACCCGGCGCGCTTGCGCATCCCGCCGGAGAGCTCGTTGGGCATCTTGTAGATCGCCTCGGTCAGGCCCACCTCTTTGAGCCGCCGGTTGACGATCTCGCCAATCTCTTCCTCGCTTTTGTCGGTGTGCTGGCGCAGGGGGAAGGCGGTGTTGTCGTAGATGTTCATCGAGCCGAACAGGGCCCCGTCCTGGAACAGCAGGCCGAACTTCTTGCGCACGTCGAAGAGCTCGTCGTCGGTCATGTTGGGAATCGATTCGCCGTGGACCCGAACGTCGCCGGAGTCGGGGTAGAGCAACCCGACGATGTGCTTGATCAGCACGCTCTTGCCGGTGCCCGATGGCCCCAGCACCATCGAGACCTGGTCCTCGGGGAGGCCGAGGTTGAGCCCGTTGAGGATCCGCGCCCGGCCGAACTGCTTGACCAGGTCGATAATTTCGATCGCGTCCTCGCCGCCGTGGTCGCGCTTGCGACCGGTGTGGAAGCGGTAGGGATCGGGGTCGCTCGGGTCGACCCCGGGGATGACGAAGTCACGGCCCATCACCGCGCCGTCGGGACCGACGTAGGGACCGCTCGGTGCGGGCTCGGGCAGGGCGGCCTCGCCGTTGGGCCCGGCCTGCCCGATCTGGTTCGGATCATCCACTGACATCTCGATCAGCCTCCTATCGGCGCCCTCGGGTTGGCTCCCCAGAAGACGAGGGTCCCCAGCATCCCGATGATGTGGACGAGGATTATGTTCAGCACCATCGACTTGGCGGTAGCGGTCCCCACGCCCACCGGGCCGCCGGAGGCGGTGTAGCCGTAGTAGCAGCCGACCATCACGATCACGGTCGCCATGACCATCCCCTTGATCAGGCTGAAGAGCACGTCGGGGGGGTTCTGGAACTGCCAGAAGATCAGGTCATAGCCACCGGCGGATACGTCGCCGATCTGCTTGACCACGGCGATGTAGCTGGCCAGATACATGACCCCGATCCCGACCAGGTACATGAAGGGGAAGGCGATCCAGGCGGCGAGCAGGCGGGTGGCGCAGAGGAAGGTGACCGGCGGCACACCCATCACCTCCAGGGCGTCGATCTCGTCCGAGATCCGCATTGCCCCCAGCTCGGCAACGATCCCGGTCCCCACCTTGGCCGCCAGCATGTAGCCGAAGGCGTAGGGCAGGATCTCGCGCAAATCGCACCAGGCGGAGAAGACGCCGGCATAGGCGGGAGCGCCCTGCGCCCGCAGCAGGTAGGCGCCCTCGATCCCGCACTGAAGACCGAGGACGAAGACCAGCCCCCAGATCACGACCGCCGAGCCGAGGATCAGGATCCCCGCCTGGCGCAGGGCCTCGCCGAAGAAGCGCAGGACGCGGCCGGAGTAGACCAGGCCGGCGACGCGAGAGCCGAAGCGGGCGATCTCGCCGAAGGAGTCAAGCCAGGCGCGCGGGGCTTCCAGCCACTCGTTCACCTGACCACCTGCAGTTCGGGATGGGTGGCGAGCAGGGTCTGGGTGAAGGCGTAATTGAAGGCGAATACCCCGAGGAAGGAGACCACCACCGCCTCATTCACGGCGCGGCCGACGCCGGCCGCGCCGCCGGAGGCGGTCATCCCCTTGTAGCAGCAGACGACGGCGATGATTGCGCCGAACAGCATGCACTTGATCACCGAGCCCCAGAGGTCGGTGATCGAGGCGTTGCTGAAGAGGGTGGCGAAGAAGCCGCCCAGCGACTGGTGGTAGAGGATCTCGGTAAGGATGCCGCCGCTGAGGCCGAAGACCAAGGCGTAGATGTCGAGCAACCCGGTGATCAGCATCAGCGCCAGGAAGCGCGGCACCACCAGGTTCTTGATCGGATCGACGCCGAGCACCTGGAGGGCGTCGAGCTCCTCGCGGATCTTGCGCGAGCCGAGGTCGGCGGTGATCGCGGTCCCGGCAACCCCGGCGACGACGACCGCGGTCACGAATGGCCCAATTTCTCGGATCGCGGCGAGGACGAAGAAGCCGCCGAGGCGGTCCAATGCCCCGACCAGGGTGAGGAAGTTAGCCGCCTGCAGCCCGGGGGCCCCGAAGTTGATGGCCACCGTTGAGATCAGCAGCGGGAACCAACAGAGCCGCAGGGCGAAGAGAAACTGGCCGATGAACTCCTCCCCGTAGGGGTAGGGGGGCCGCACGGCGGAACCGATCGTACGAGCGGTGAGGATCACCATGTCCCCCACCTGCTCGAACAGCGATTTTGCGGGCAGAAACGCCCTGTCTACCGCGGATCTGACCATCTGCTCCTCCGTCAAGCTGCGCCGCAGGCTCGCGACGCCCCGCTCGAAGAACCGAGTCTATGGGATGGGTGGGCGCCAACCGTTACACGAGTGTTGAGATCCGGCTAACCACTTCGGGAGCCCGGGAAAGCGCCCGGAAGCGGGCAGAGCCCGTGGTATGTTCCGCCCGCTTTGCGGGGGACCGGACCACATTCCCGGCGCGCCCGCCTTCGAGTCGCCGCGACCGGGGTTGCCGCGGTGGCCGTGGCGGCGCTGCTCGCCGCCTGTGGCGGCGGCTCCTCCTCGGGCGCGAGCTCGGGCGCGAGCCATCCCAGCGGCACCTACACCCTGCAGGTGGTGAGCGCCAAGTTCCCAACCTCCCAGCGGCTGGCCCAGACCTCGCAGCTTCTGATCGACGTGCGCAACCCGGGCCGCACGACGATCCCGGCGCTCACCGTGACCACCTCGATCGCCGGCGGGGAGGGTCGCGCCTCCTCACTGCCCTTCGCGGTCCGCAGCCCCCAGCCGGGGCTGGCAATACCGAACCGGCCGGTATGGGTGCTGGCCGAACACTTTCCCAAACTTGCCGGCTCGGCCGAATCCGCCGGCGCCCCGACCGCCAACCCCAAGACCTTCAACTTCGGGCCGCTGAAGCCGGGCGCGACCAAGGTAGCGGTGTGGAAAGTGACCGCCGTCAAGGCCGGGCGCTACACCCTGCTCTACCGGATCGCCCCCGACCTCAGCGGCGCCGCCCGGGCGCGGACCCCCTCCGGCGTCGCCCCGGGAGGCTCATTCCAGGTGGCGATCTCCTCCACTCCGCCGAACACCGTGGTCACCGACAACGGCGAAGTGGTCGAAATCAGCGGTCGGCGGCGATGCCCGCGACCAGATCATCAGGCGCCCTGTCGGCGGGAATGAAGCCTGACTTCATGCCGAAGTAGACGGCCTGGGGATGGTGGGCGATGATCGCCACCGTCGATTGCTCCGGCATCACCGCATAGCCGCCGGAGAGTGTCATCCCGATCCGATCGAGCTCCAGCAGGCGCCAGACCTTCTCGTGCTCGGACTGGTCGGGGCAGGCCGGGTAGCCCCAGGAGTAGCGACGACCCTGGTCGGGGGGGATCGAGAGCTCGCGCCGCACCTCGGAGTGCAGCCACTCGGCCAGGCCCTCCGCCGCCTGCACGCCAAGGCCGTGCACGTAAAGCTGTTCGGCGAACTTGCCTTCGCTCTCCAGGCGCCCGATCAGCTCGGTCACCCGGGGGCCGGCGGTGACGCCCTGCAGGGCGACGACATCGCGCTCGCCCGAGTCCAGCGGGCGGAAGAAGTCGGCGAGGCAGATGCGGTCATGGCGGGGCTGGCGGGGGAACACCAGACGCTCCATCTCGCGCTCGGGGTCCTCGGGGTCAAAGACGATCAGCTCGTTGCCATCGGCGTTGCAGGGGAAGTAGCCGAGCCGAGCCCGCGGGCGCAGGTAGTCCTGCTCGCGCCACATCCGCTCCAGGCGGGGCGCGAATCCCTCCTCCTCCTCAGTGCCGTCGACCAATTCGCGCCAGGCCTCGCCCTTCACCCCTTTGCCCCCCCAGTGCAGTTTGAAGAGGACGTGGCGATCCAGGTGGGGAAAGACCTCGTCCAGGTCGACCTGTACCTCGCGCCCGCCCCAGAAGGGAGGCTCGGGGATCGGCACCTCCGTGCGGGCAGCCGAGCGAACGCTGTGATCGCTGGTTGGCGGCGAGTCGTCGGGCTCGGTGACCTTCTCCCGCAGTTGCCTGGCCTCGGTCCGGATCCGCTCGACCAGGGCCCGGCGCGCCGGCGCATCGATCAGCGCGTCCATCGTGTCCAGGCCCTGGAAGGCATCCTTGCAGTAGAAGACCCCGGGCTCATAGACCTCGTCGGACTCGCTGCCCTTCGGGTAGAGGGTGCGGCGGCTGAAATCGCGGTTGATCGCCGCGCCACCGATCAGCACCGGGAACCCGAGCCCGCGCTGATGAAGCTCCTGGACGCAGATCGGCATCTGCTTGGAGGTGGAGACGAGCAGCGCGGAGAGGCCGATTGCGTCGGCCTCGTTCTCCACCGCAGCCTCGATGATCGCGTCGACGGGGACCTGCTTGCCGAGGTCGATCACCGTGTAGCCGTTGTTGGTGAGGATCGTGTTGACCAGCGACTTGCCGATGTCGTGGACGTCACCGAAGACCGTGGCGATCACGACCTTGCCCTTGGCGTGGCCCTCGATCCGGTCGAGGTAGGTCTCCAGACGCGCGACCGCCCGCTTCATCACTTCCGCCGACTGCAGGACGAATGGCAGGATCAGTTCCCCGGCACCGAACTTGTCGCCGACCTCCTTCATCGCCGGCAGCAGGACCTCGTTCAGGGTGGGGACGGCGCCGATCTTCTCCACCGAACGGTCGACCCACTCCTCGACGCGATCCTTCTTCCGTCGCAGGATGTGCCAGTGCAGGGCGTCCTCGGGCTCCATGCCCTCGGTCGGGTCGGCGGCGGCTGCCTCGGCGGCGTCCTCCGCCGTGGATTCGAAGTGCCCGATGAAGCGCTCGAGTGCGTCATCGCCCCGGTTGAAGACCAGATCCTCGGTCACCTCCCGCTCCAGCTGGGAAATCTCGCCGTAGGGGGTGATGTGGTTCGGGTTGACCATCGCCAGGTCAAGGCCGGCCTCGACGCAGTGATGCAAAAAGACGGAGTTGAGGATGCCGCGGGGCCGCGGGGCGATGCCGAAGGAGACGTTGGAAACGCCGAGAGAGGTCTTGACCCCGGGAATCTCGGCCTTGATCCGACGGATTCCCTCGATCGTCTCCACCGCCGAGGGCCTCCACTCCGCCTCGCCGGTGGTCAGGGTGAAGGTCAGCGCGTCGAAGATCAGCGCCTCGGGGTCGAGGCCGTGCTCCTCGCAGGCCAGGTCGCGGATGCGCTTGGCGATCTGCACCTTGCGCTCCGCCGTCTTCGCCATCCCCACCTCGTCGATCGTCAGCGCGATCAGCGCCGCGCCGTGCGCCCTGGCCAGCGGCACGACTACGTCGGCCTTGTCGCGGCCAGCCTCCAGGTTGATCGAGTTGACGATCGCCCGTCCGGGGATCTGTTCCAGGGCCGCGCGGATCACGTCGGGCTCCGTTGAGTCGACCTGAATCGGGGCCGGCTGGGTGAGCGAGATCCGCTTCACCACCGCGCTCATCTGCTCGGCCTCGTCGGGGCGCTCGGTCAGCGCCACGCAGACGTCGAGCACATGCGCGCCGCCTTCGACCTGATCCTCGGCAACCTGGACCAGGCCGTCATAGTCATCGGCCAGCAACAGCTCCTTCGCCCGGCGCGAGCCCTGCGAGTTGACGCGCTCCCCGACCAGGGTCGGCCGCGGCTCCTGCACGAGCGAGGTGGAGTTCATCATCGAGGAGATCTCGATCGGCCCCGGCGCGGGGCGCTCGCCCGGCGCGCGGCCCCCGACCCGCTCGCGGATCGCGGCGATGTGCTCGGGAGTCGTCCCGCAACAGCCGCCGACGATGCCCACGCCGTAGCGCTCGACGAACTCACCCAGGGTCGACGCCAAGGTCTCTGGTTTCTCGGGAAAGATCGTCTCGCCATCGGGGCCCTGGAGCGGCAGGCCGGCGTTGGGGATGCAGTGGACGGGGAGCGGGCTGCGCTCGCCGAGGTAGCGAATCGCATCGCGCATGTCCTCCGGCCCGGTCGAGCAGTTGAGCCCGATCACCTCGACATCGAGAGCCGCCAGGGTCGTCAGCACCGCGCCGATGTCGGTTCCCAGCAGCATCTTCCCGCCCTGAGGTAGCAGCGAGACGCTGGTCTGGATCGGCAGCGAGCGCCCGGTGGCGGCGAAAGCCTCGCGCGCACCAAAGACGGCGGCCTTCACCTCGAGGATGTCCTGCGCCGTCTCGATGATGATCAGGTCGGCGCCGCCCTCGACCAATCCGCGAGCCTGCTCGGCGAACACCTCGACCAGCCGGCTGAAGGAGATGTCGCCCAGGGTGGGATCCGTGGAGGCCGGCAGCAGCCCGGTGGGCCCGATCGAGCCGGCGACAAAGCGCCCCTCTCCGGCCGCCCTGCGGGCGATTTCGGCCCCCTTACGGTTGATCTCCAGGGTGTGCTCCCCAAGCCCCCACTCCTCCAGCTTCAGCCGCGAGCCCTGGAAGGTGTCGGTCTCCAGCACCTCGGCGCCGGCCTCCAGCATCGAGGCGTGGACACCCTCGATCACGTCGGGGCGGTTGAGCACCAGCGCCTCGTGGCATTTGCCGGCCAGGCCGCCGTAGTCCTCCGGCGTCAGGTCGAACTGCTCCAGGGTCGCGCCCATGCCGCCGTCGAAGACGACGACCCGCTCGCGCGTCGCGGCTAGATAATCACGCTCTGGCATGGCTGAAGACTTTCACCTCCATCGTTCCCGGCGTTAGCACCGCACCTCGATCCGGGGATCTCGGCCGGTTGCTGCGGTGTCTGCGGGCCGGGCCCCTCGACCGCTCTGGATGGTCAGAGAACGGTAGCGAACTAGCCGCGCATACCAATTCGGCGCTTCAGGTCGCGCGCGTTGAATGCCTGGGCGATGCGGCCGACGAGGGCCCGGCGGCCCTTGGTGTATGGGTACCAGGTGGGCTCGCGCTTACCGCCGAAGCGGGTGATCACCACCGACTCGGTGCGGCAGTACTTCTTGATTCCCGGTTCGCCGTGGCGATACCCGATCCCCGACTGCTTCCAGCCGCCCATCGGCAGGTCGGAGGCAAGGTAATTGACCAGCACGTCGTTGACGTTGACCGCGCCGCACTCGACCCGACGCGCGACCCGCTCCGCCCGCTCGCTCTCGCCGAAGACCGACCCCGAGAGCCCGTAGCGACTGTCGTTGGCCAGCCGCAGCGCCTGCTCGGAGTCGCGCACCTTCATCACCCCAACCACCGGGCCGAAGGTCTCCTCCCGCATCACCTTCATCGAATGGTCGACGTCGACCAGCACGGTCGGCTCGAAGTAATCGCCCGGCCCATCGACCCTGCCGCCGCCGGTCAGCGCCCTGGCCCCGGAGGCCAGCGCGTCGGCGACCTGGTCCTCGACGATCGCGGTCTGGTTGGGTGAGGTCATCGCTCCCACGTCCTTGCCGAAGCGGTGGTCGTCGGCACCCTGGCGCAGCTTCAACACCGCGGCCGTGAGTTTGGCCACGAACTCCTCATACACCGGCTCCTCGACGTAGATCCGCTCCACCGACATGCAGATCTGCCCAGAGTTCATCATCCCGCCCCAGGCCGCGGCGTTGGCGGCGCGATCGAGATCCGCGTCGGAGAGGACGATCATCGGGTCCTTTCCCCCCAGCTCGAGGCTGACCGGGGTGAGGGTCTGCGCGGCGCGGGCCATCACCTTGCGACCGGTGCGATCGGAGCCGGTGAACTGGATGAAGTCGACCGCGTCGACCAGGGCCTCGCCGGTCTGGCCGAGGCCCTGCACGCACCCCAGCACGTCCGGCGCGCCGATCTCCTCCCGCCAGGCCTTCACCACTTCGGCCAGACCCAGCGGGGTGAACTCCGAGGGCTTGATCACCACCGCGGCGCCCGCCTGCAGCGCCGGGATCGCGTCGCCGAGGGCCAGGATCAGGGGGAAGTTCCAGGGGCTGATGATCCCCACGACCGGGTGGGGCCGGTACTGGATTCGCAGCTTCTTCGCGGCGAGCAGGGGAGTGTGGGGGCGAACGCTCTCCTCGCCGATGAACTTTGACGCCTTGGCGCCGTAGAAGTTGATCAGATCGGCCAGGTAGACCGGCTCGTTGGCGGCGTCGGCGCGAACCTTGCCGGTCTCCAGCTGCATCGTGTCCAGGACCCGGTCGGCGTTGTCCAGAAGCCAGTCGCGCAGCTTGCCCAGCCAGCGGTAGCGCCCCGCGATCCCCAGCGCCTCCCACTCGGACTGGTTGGCCCGCACCCTTGCCACGGCCTCGGCGACCGCCTGGGGTGAGTCGATCGCCACGGTGGCGATCAGCCCGCCGGTAGCCGGATTGTGGACCTTAAGACTCCCGGGCGCCCGAGCGGCGCTCGCTCCGTTGTCCGCCTCGGTCTTCACCTGCGCAGTTCCGCTCTCCACCTGACCACTCCTTCCACTTGGCTGGTCAGCCAACTGTACCCCGCCGACGCCGGGCTCACCTATCGCCGGCAGCTTCAGGCGCCTATGTGATCGCGGGCCTTGCCCCGGCGGGGGTGGGGCTCGAGCCGTACCGGAGCCGCCGACAGGGCCTGGACCCGGAGGTCGCTCCAGGTCAGGCCCTCGCGGACCAGGGCAGGCAGGCCGAGGGCCACGGCGGTGGCGATCTCCACCGCCTGAAGGATCACCCCGTAGGCCAGGGCATCGGCGGTTCCGACGCCGAAGCCGGTGTGAAGGACGCTGATCACGGCGAGCTGAAAGACACCGATGTTTGCCGGGGTCGCCGGCACGACGGCTGTGACATTGACCGCGAACAGCACCGCGGCGGCGGCGCCAATCCCCACCTGCCCGTTGAGGCCGAGCGCATAGAGCAGCGCCCAACATGCCGAAAGCTGGATCGCCCAGGCGCCGAGCTGAGCGATTGAGGCGGCGACGCCGCGCCGCGGGTCACGGAATATCGCCAGCCCGGCCCGCACCTGGAGCAGCGCCCCGTGCAGCGTGGCGCCGAGTCGCGCCAAGCGGCCGTTGCCATTGCGGCGCATCAAAAGCGGCGCGAACAGCACGAGGACCAGCAGCAATAACGGCACCAGGCTGAAAGCGAAGAGGGTCTGCGTGCTGGAGTGAAAGAGCGGTGTGGTGGAGACGATGATCACGCCGAGCAGGACCAGGGCAACCAGGTTGAGCACCGTCTGGGAGACCAGGGTCCCGAGCAGGACGGGAAACGTTTCCCTCATCCTCCCGGTGCGACGAGCGAGGGACACCGCGCGCGCCGGCTCGCCCAGGCGCGCCGGCAGCGTCGCCGACATCAGCACCCCGATCATCGTCGCCGCGGTGACGTCGCGGCGGCGGACCGGCCGAGTCGGTAGCGCGGCTCGCACGATCCAGTACCAGGCGGCAGCGCGGACGAAGAGCGAGAGCGCCATCAATCCGCAGGCCACCAGCACCAGGGTGAGGTTGGAGTGGACGATGCTTTCGACCACGTTGTCGATGCCGATCTTCTGCGCCGCCAGCGCCGTCAGCCCGATCCCCAGAGCGCCGGCCAGACCCAACCCGGCGCGACGGACCACCCGGCGCCGGCTCCCCTGACGCAGGGGCGCGGGGTCGGGCGAGGGCAGGCGCTCCGGCCGCCGACGGGGGCCGCCGTCCGCCGGCCGCACACCGGACCAGTGGGCGATGCGCTCGCCGCTGCTCCGCGGCTGGGGAATCTCGATCGCCCGTTCGTAGACCTCCGTCACCCGGTCGGCGACGCGCGGCCAGGCGTAGCGCTGGGCGCTGCGCCGCGCCGCCTCGCCCATGGCCCGCAGACGCTCGGGCTCGTGGTGGACGCGCTGCAGTTCCTCGGCCAGGCGCTGGGGATCGGCGGGTGGAACCAGCACGCCGTCGACGCCGTCGCTCACCACATCGCTGTAACCCGCGATCGCGGAGGCGATCACCGGCGTGCCGGCGGCGAAAGCCTCGGTCAGGACCATGCCGAAGCTCTCGCCCGAGAGCGACGGGGCACAGAGCACGTCGGCCTCGTGCAGGGAGCGCCACAGCGCATCGCCGGAAACCCGACCGCCGACGTCGATCCAGCGCATCAGTTCGGGGTCGGCCAGGTAGCGGAGGACGTCCTCGCGCTCGGCCCCGATCACCGTCAGGCGACATGGCACGTGCTCGACCAGGGCACCGAATGCGGCGAGCAAGACAGGCAGGCCCTTGCGCTCCTCGGGACGGCCGACGAACAGCACCCTCAGCTCCTCGCTGGGGGGCTTCGGAGCACTCGGGGCGGCGTCGACGTCGACCCCGTTGGGGACGATCTCGTACTCGCCGCCGAACCAGCGGCGCCCGGTCCAGGCCGCGGCCTGGGAAACGGCGATCCGGGCCGAGAGCCGGTTGAGGACGCGCCGGGCGCCGAAGGCGCTGGCGATGTGGTTGGGGATCGCCCTGGTCGAATAGGCATGGAAGGTGCCGACGACCGGGACGCGAGCGCCGAGCGCCGCGTTCCAGCCGACCAGCGGTACCACCGGCTCGTGCACGTGGACCAGGTCGAAGTCGCCCCGGCGAAGCTCTCGCCGGGGCGCGATGACGCCACCAGCCGGGTATGGGGCGAGATTGGAGATCGCGCCGTTGGAGGCGATCCCGATCGAGCGGCCCAGAGGAACAAAGTAGTCGGGCGGCTGGGAGGGCTCTGCCTGGGCTCGATGAGCCACGCGGGTGAACAGGCCGGGCGGGTCGAAGGGAGCGAGCACGCGAACGTGATGGCCACGACCGAGGAACTCCTCCGCCAGCGCCTCCACGTGGCGGTTCACGCCGCCCTGGTAGCTCCAGGAATATGGCGAGACGAGAGCTATTCGCACAAGGTGTTAAGGGTAATCGATCATCCGGGCCTCACCGGCCCCAGGCCATCGGCCCAGACGTATCCGGCGAACACCAGGAGATAGGCGCCGCCGATCTCCAGCATCAGTGCGCCGGAGTCGTTGGCGAGCGCTCCGACCACGACCGCGGTCACCCCGCCGACCAACCCGGCCCGCATCGCCGGGCAGTCTCGCAGCCATGCCCCCAGACGCTCGCGTCTCCACACCGCGAAGGCCACGACGAGGAGGATCAGCGGCAGGAAAACGAGGACAATGGGACGGACGAAGCTGCGAACGGTGAGCTCGAGACGAGACTGGGCGACATCAGCCAATTGGTGAGAGCCGCTGGCGTCGAGCACCGAGCGGGTCAGGTGGGCGTTGGCCCCGGAGAGGAGGTCCGCAAGCGCCAGCAGGGCCAGCGCAATGAATGGCGCGGCGAGCACCAGCAGCAAAGGGCGGCGCCGTCCTCCGGCGATCACCGCGGCGGCGACAGCGGCGCCGGCGGGAAAATCGACCGCCGCCCCCACGTCGGCGCCGAACTGCCCGACGGCGAAGATCGCGGCGAAGGACATGCCGATCGCGAGGAAGGCGATTGCACAGCCGCGGGGCGAGAGCCGCGGGGCGAACCCGGCCAACCCCGCCCCGGTCCCGCCGATCACCAGCACCACGAGCAAGGCCTCCAGCTCGTTGCCGATCCCGTAGAACCGCACCCCGAGGCCAGGATTGGGCCCCAACAGGGAGATGGCGGTGAGCGGTGAGCCGACGATCACGTCGGCCGTATAGGCGAGGACGGTCGCCGCCGAGGCGACCGCCAGCGCCCGGTAGCCACCAAGCGCGGCGAGCGTCAGGGCCGCCAGCAGCGGCACACCGAGGATCGCGATCGCCTGTTCGGCCCCTTGGCTGGGCTCAAACGCGGCCGCCGCCAAAAGCGCCAGGGGCAGGTAGACCACGCTGAGCCCAAGGAGGCGAACGCCCGGCCGGGCGAGACGACCCTGGGTCACGACCACCGCCACCCCGAGGGCAAGCAGCCAGGCGAGGAGGCCGCCTCCGATCACCGGCCCGCGCCTGCCGGAGATGACCGCCATCCGATTCCCCAGGGAGGCCACCTCGCCTGGATCGACGGAGCCCTCGGAGCGAATCGGCTGCCCGGATACCGGCGAGGGAATCCCAACCCCCAGCTGCTGCAGGACCGTCGGAGCAATGTCGGTGGAAAGCACGTACCCGTTCGTCCGCGTGCTGGCGGAGGTGAGGTTTCCGTCGAACCCCCTCCCGGCGATTCCGATCGCCAGCTCCCGGTCATTGGCCGGAGGCGGCCTCTCGATCGCAATCAGAAGATCGTTCCCGCGAAGGCGGCTGACCAGGGCCGGGAGTTGTCTCAGCAACGCACCGCGGACCTCGAAGGATCCTCTGGGGTGGGGAGCGGAGGCTCCAATAAGCCTTTTGGCTGGAACCTGGATCCGCGCAGGAGGCGGGAAAAATGCACAGGACGCTCCGCTCCCCTTGACCACCCCGACGCCGGCCGCCTCCAGGGTTGAAGCCAGAAGCCCCGGAACGATTTCCGCCGGCGCCGATTCGGCCCGCTCCATCACCGCCCGCCACCAGGCACCGCAGGGCCCGCCTGCTCCCGACTTTGGCAGCTGAGCGCTGTAGAGGGAGTCAAACACTCTGTTCCCCTGGGTGATGTCCAGATAGGTCTGCTCCACCGGCACGTTCCCCAGCCCAGCGCTCAACAACCCGGGCGAAATCCGCCGAACACTCGCCAGCTCCCCCACCCCGGTCCCGCGCGGCAGCAGAACTAAGGTGACCCTGGTAGCCGAGACCCGGGTGGGAGGTGGAGCGCCAGGCGCTTTTCCGACGCCCCGCAGGGGGAGAGCCGCAGAGGCCTCGGCGAAAGAGTTAGGCGAAACCCCCCACCCGAGTCCCGCCAAAACCCACAGAGCAACGGCCGCTATCGTCAGCAGAATGGCCGACCGCACTTTCGCCAAGTTCACGTTCTTCAAGGTCGATTCAGCCTGGCACCGTAGAGATCCAGAGCTTCGCGCTGCCGACAAGCGGGAGTTCCTCGCCGCCTGTGAGGACTTCGCCGCGGACCGATCGCTGCGCGCGTACTCAACCATAGGCACGCGCGGCGACGTCGACCTCCTCCTGCTCAGCCAGAGCCCCAACCTCGACGACCTCCACACCTTCCACGTCGTCCTCGGCCAGAGCGGGCTCGCCAAATGGGCCGAAACGCCGCACTCGTTCCTCTCCATGACCAAACGCTCTCCCTACTCTGAGGAGCAGGCGCGGCCGGAGATCTGCGTCTCGGAGCGCAAGTACCTCTTCGTCTACCCGATGGTCAAGCAGCGCCGGTGGTACGGGCTGGCGGCCGAGGAGCGTGGGCGAATAATGAAAAGCCACATCGAGGTCGGCCGCCGCTACCCCGAGATCACGATCAACACCTGCTACTCCTTCGGCCTCGACGACCAGGAGTTCGTCGTCTCCTTCGAGGCCGATGACCCGGGCATGTTCCTTGATCTGGTCAACGAGTTGCGCCCGACGGAGTCAAGCGAGTACACCGAGCGCGAGACCCCGATCTTCACCTGCGTGGCGATGTCGGTGGGCAAAGCGCTGGACGCACTCGACGGCGTGGCGAGCGTCGCCCGGGAGGCCCTCAGCCCGAGGTGAGGTCCTCATCCTCAGCCACCCGATTGCCGATCAGCACCGCCTGATCAGCCTGAACGAGGTTAGCCCCGCGACATCGACCCGCACACGATCTGGGCCTGGTGGGAGCGCCCACCGACCGGCGGGGCGCGGCTGGAGGTGAGGAGGCGGCGGCCCATCTCGAGCTGTTTCGCCGCTCGCGGCTGGCCAAGATAAGGCACGGAATCTGTCCGCAGCGCGATGAGATGCGCCCGGGGACCTGCGGGCGGCGTTCGCGGCGTTCCCTATCCTTCCGCCTTCCCCATGGCCAAGGTCGGAACTCCCGAGAACCCCCTTCGCGTCGCCATCGTCGGCGCCGGCCCATCGGGCTTCTATGCAGCCGAGCACATTCTCAAGGACGGCGAGGTGCACGCCCAGGTCGACCTCTTTGACCGGCTCCCCACCCCCTTTGGCCTGGTCCGCGGGGGCGTCGCGCCGGATCATCCCAAGATCAAGTCGGTGATCCGCGTCTTCGAGAAAACAGCGGCGCGCGATGGCTTCCGCTTTTTCGGCAATGTCAAGGTCGGCCACGACATCGAGGTCCAGGACCTCGAGCGGCTCTACCACGCGATCGTCTTCACCCTCGGCTGTGAGACCGACCGTCAGCTCGGAGTGCCCGGCGAGGACCTGCCCGGCAGCCACGCCGCCACCGCTTTCGTCGGCTGGTACAACGCCCACCCCGACTACGCCGAAGAGGAGTTCGACCTCTCCGGCGAGCGGGCGGTGGTGATCGGCAACGGCAACGTGGCGATGGACGTCGCCCGCATGCTGGCGCTGACCGACCACGAGCTGCGCCAGACCGACACCGCCGACCACGCGATCGAGGCGCTCGACCGCAGCTCGATCCGCGAGATCGTGGTGCTCGGCCGCCGCGGACCCGCCCAGGCCGCATTCACCAACCCCGAGATCAGGGAGCTGGGCGAGATGGAGGACGCCGACATCGTCGTCGACCCCTCGGAGGTCGCCCTGGACTCCGCCAGCCAGGCCTACCTCGACTCCGAGGACGCCGACAAGACGACCCGGGTGAACGTCGAGACGCTGCGCGAGTTCTCCCAGCGCGAGTCGCGGGGCAAGCGCAGGCGGATCGTGCTGCGCTTCCTCGCCTCCCCGATCGAGATTGGGGGGGACGGCAGGGTCGAGAGAATCGTGATCGGGCGCAACGAGCTGGTGGAGGAGGGCGGTGCCCTGCGCGCCAGGGATACCGGCGCACGCGAGGAGTTGGCCTGCGGCCTGGTGCTGCGCTCGGTCGGCTACACCGGGGTGCCGATCGAGGGCGTCCCCTTCGACCATGCGCGAGGGTTGATCCTCAACGATGGAGGGCGCGTGCTGGACTCCCACGACGCCGGTCACAGAGTCGGGCACTACACCGCCGGCTGGATCAAGCGGGGACCCTCGGGCGTAATCGGGACGAACAAGAAAGATGCGCTGGAGACCGTCAGGCACCTGCTCGTCGACGTCGAGTCACAGACCCTGCTCACCCCCGCTAGCCCCGAGCCCGCGGCGGTCGAGGATTTGCTCGCCGCGCGCGGCATCCGCTACGTCAGCTTCGAGGACTGGCAGGCAATCGACCAAGCCGAGGTCGGCCGCGGAGAGCCCCACGGGCGTCCCCGGGTCAAGTTCGTCCGGGTCGAGGAGATGCTCGAGCAGGCGGGCGCTCTCGATGCCGCCGAGCGCTGATGGCGGCCGACCTGGCGGAGCTGAGGGCGATGATCGAGGCGGCGCTCCCCGGCGCCGCGGTCGAGGTGGTCGATGAGACCGGCGCCGGCGACCACCTGCGGGCGACGGTCCTCGCCAGGCAGTTCGAGGGACTCTCGCGGATTGACCAGCACCGCCTGGTCAAGGCCGCGCTGAGCGCCAGGTTTGACGATGGAACCATCCACGCCCTATCGGTCAGGACCGGGGTCCCCGGGTAGCTACCCTATGTCGATGGCCGACCCTGAGCTGAAGTCCAGAGTCGAGGAGCTGATCGCCGCCAACCCGGTGCTGCTCTTCATGAAAGGAACCCCCGATGCCCCGCGCTGCGGCTTCTCGATGCGAGTGGTGCAGGTACTCGACTCCCTCGACGTCGAGTACGGAGCGATCGATGTCCTTCCTGCGCTTCAGCCGCTGCGCGATGTCACCGCCGAGATCTCTGACTGGCAGACCTTCCCCCAGCTCTACGTGAACGGCGAGCTGATCGGCGGCGCCGACATCGTCGAGGAGATGCTCGAGTCCGGCGAGCTGGCCGAGGCGCTGGGCGCCAAGCAGCCCGCCGTCGCCGCCGCCCCGGCCGCCCTGCCGGCGCAATCGCCGCCGCTACAAATCGACGGCAGCTAGACCGCGGCCCCTGCGGCGTCCTCTTTCACCTGAAAGGAGGAGCCGCAGCCACAGGCCGCGACCACATTGGGGTTGTTGACCTGGAAGCCGGCGCCCTGGAGGCCTTCGACGTAGTCGACCTCTGAACCGAACACGAATTGCATGCTGACCTTGTCGACGATGACCGAGACGCCGTCGACCTTGAACACCTTGTCGTCCTCCTTGGGCCGGTCGAAGGCCAGCGCATACTGGAAGCCGGAGCAGCCGCCGCCGCGGACGGCGACCCGCAGCGCCTGATCTCTGTCGCTCTCCTGCCCGCCGAGCAGCTCGCCGATCTTCTCGACGGCCTTGCCGGTCAGGGAAATGGCAGCTGGCGGAGTCTCGGAGGCCTCAATCACTTCACAAAGTGTAGCCCCCATATCAGGCGGGCAGTGGGTCGGCTTGAATCAAGAGCGCCCTGAAGGCCGTCACGACCCGGCTCGCCGCACGGCAATGGAGACTTTTAAGAGGAGAGACCCGACTACCATCGCAGCGATGCCGAGCGGGACCGAATTCGTGGCAAGCCCGACCATTATGGCTACGGTCCAAATAAGAGCTGCGGGTACTCGCATCCCCGCTTGACGATCTCTTTCCTCGCTTTGAGCCTTGGAAACCGGATCGGTTGGCAGCTCGATCAGCGCTTTGGTTTGGCCTTCCCGCTCTTGGATCTTGCGGGCGAGTTCGCCTCTGACTTCATCCGCCACGGCGGCGAGGTTGGCTCGGTGAGCGACGCCCGTGTCTCAGTCCCTGGTCAATTTCCACTGAATCCATAGGAATCCGTCGCGGGCGCTCTTAGCCTGGCTTCCAAGCGTTGCTAGACGGCACCTGTTGTCCCTGCAAGGCATTGAACGGCCCTGTGGGCAGCGGGCAACCAGGCCCACAAGCGACGATAAAGGAGGTCGGTTGTGTCCGACCGCTCAGGCGCCGAGAGCCAAACCGCAAGGAGGGCAGACTGACAGGCCAAATCATCGGCCGCGCCTCGCTCGGCTCCGCCTCCGGCCCTGCGCTTGCTTCTGACAGACTTGTCCGCCTTGAACCCCAGTTCTCAGACCGCCGTCGTCTGCGACACGACGGCCTACCTGCCCGACGCGCTCGTCGCTGAGTTGGGCATCCAGCGAATCAGCCTCTACGTCTCAGTCGACGGCCAGCAGGAGAGGGAGTCGGAGATATCCGACTACGCCGGGTTCTACGAGCGCCTCCGGGCCTCCGAGAGTGGGGCGACGACCTCGCAGCCCTCAATCGGGGACTTCGCCGCCGTCTATGAGCCGCTGCTCGACCGGGGGAGGGAAATCGTGTCGATCCACATCTCCTCCGGAATCAGCGGGACCTTCGAGGCCGCCGGCCAGGCGCGCGAGCGGCTGGTCGCCGAGGGCAGGGGGGGCGAGCGGATCCACGTCTTCGACTCGCGCTCGGCCTGTGGCGGGATGGGGTTCTCGGTGGTCGCGGCCGCCGCGGCAGCGGCCGCTGGTGGCGACGGTGAAGAGGTCCTCGCCCGCGCCCGGCAAGCGCGCGAGGAGCTGAAGATGTGGTTCGCGATCGACACCCTCGAGTACCTTCGCCGCGGTGGCCGGATCGGCGGCGCCCGCGCCTGGATCGGCAGCGCTCTGAAGATCAAGCCGATCCTCACCTTGGAGGAGGAGATCACGCCTGTGGAGCGGGTGCGGACCCGGGCGCGTTCGATCGAGCGGCTGCGTGGTTACGCCCGCCAGCGCCACGACCAGGGGCTCGACGCGTGGGTCATCCAGCACATCCAGGACCCCGAGGCGGCCGCCTCGCTGGCGGATGACTGCCGCGAGATCTTCAGCGGCGAGCCCGTCTTCATTTCGGAGGTCGGGCCGGTGATCGGCGCCCACGTCGGCCCCGGCCTGCTCGGGGTCGGCAGCGTCTCCAGGTCGGTCCTGGGCCAAACCGCCTGACGCCTGGGTCGCTCAGCGGCGGCGGCGAAGGGCCAGAAACCCGCCCAGGGCAAAGCCGACGACCGCGGCGCCGACGGCGAGCTCCCGCCTATGCTCGCGAACCTGGCGGCGCCAGTCGGTCAGCTCTGTGACCCGCCCGCGCAGCGCTTCGACCGAGCGGCCGAGATCCTGACGGTTGGCGTCGATGTCGCGGCGGATCTCCGCCGCGGAGCGGCCTGGGATGCCGACCGTGGGGGGACGGGCGGGTTCGGGATGCTCGCTCATCCCGTGTTCTCCCTTTCCAGCATCGCCCTGGTCAGCTTCGCCTCCTCGATCGCCTGCTCGGGCATTGGCGGCGCCCCGGCCCGGACCGAGCGGTAGGCGAAGAATCCCGCCGCGGCGGCGATCAGCAGGAAGATGGCTGCCTCGACGAAGAAGCCAGGCCAGGTCTTGCCTTCGAACACCTCTTCGTTCAGCAGCCAGGCGATCCCCTCCATGACCAAGATCAGCGCGAGGAAGGCAAATGCTCCGGCTGCCGCCCCGACGGCGGAGCCGCGGAGGAGCTTGCCGACCTTCTCGGAGATCTCCGCCTTGGCGAGCTCGATCTCCTCGCGGATCAGGGAGGAGGTCTTTTCCGAGACGTCGAAGATCAGCTCGGCGACCGACTTCTCGCCGGTCTCCGGAGGGGGCGTCGCGGTCGGCTCTGGCATTGCCGGCAGACCTACTCCGGTGGCTCCTCGCCCACGACGCGACGCCAGGCAACCGCCGCGATCCTTGCGGCGAGGGCGCTGGCGAGGGCGCTGCTGGCGGCAAGCAGGCCGCTCCAGGCGAGTCTCTTGATGATGTCGTTCTCCATCGACGCCGACCTTACCTATCGAGGCTCGAGGCCGTCGCAGATCGTCGCCACGACCAGCTCCTTCGCCTGGTCGAAGTCGGTCTCGGCGGCTGGGATCACTTCGAAGATCCAGCCCGAGAGCAGCTGCTCAATCGCTCCGTAGAACGACATCGAGGCGAAGATCGGGTCGATGTCGCGACGGAAGGCGCCCGCCGCCTGCCCCTCGGCGACGATCTTGGCGATCGACTCGTAGGCACGCCGGATCTCCGGCAGGTGGGTGCGGCCGAACGAGTTGGCGGCGCGGGTCACCTCGACGATGATCACCTTCATCAGCTCGGGGTCGTGGCGGTATGAGTCGACGATGAAAGCGGCAACCGCCTCCAGCTTGGCCCGCGGAGTCTGCTCGCCGTGGTCGGTCTCCTCGATCGCCGCCAGCAGCAGCGACCAGCGCTCGCTGAAAAGCTCGTTCAGCACCTCGTCCTTGGATCGGAAGTAGTGGTAGACCAGCCCGTAGGCGACGCCGGCCTCATCGGCGATGTCGGAGACGCGCGTAGAGTGGAAGCCTTGGCGGGCGAAGACGCGGATCGCCGCATCGAGAATCTGGCGGCGCTTGTCGACCGGCGGGGCCTTGGCCATCAGGCGTGCATCCCCGCCGGTTGCGGCCAGGAATAGGCCTCCGGGCGGCGGTTGGCAAGTGAGGGCAGCGACTCGCGAACCCGGTCCTGCCCGGCGAGGTCGAGGTCGGCGGCGACGAAGCCCTCGCCGCCGGAGGCCATGGCCAGCACCGTGCCCCAGGGGTCGATGATCGCCGAGTGCCCGTAGGAACTCGGGTGCGATGGGGCCTCGCCGACCTGATTTGGGGCGAGGACAAAGGCCTGGTTCTCGATCGCCCGTGCCCGCAGCAGCACCTCCCAGTGATCGCGTCCGGTGGCCCGCGTGAAGGCCGAGGGCACCGCCAGAAGGCGGGCCCCTCGCAGCGCGAGGATCCGGTACAGCTCGGGGAAGCGCAGGTCATAGCAGACGCTCAGCCCGATGCGCAGCGCGCCGATCGAGGCGGTGACGATCTCGGCGCCGGGCTCCTGGTGGTCTGACTCACGGTAGGAGACACCGTCCAGGTCGACGTCGAACATGTGGATCTTGCGGTAGACGGCTAGATCCTCACCGCCGGGCCCGATCAGCACCGAGGTGTTGAACGCCTTCTCCGTACTTTGCTCCGAGATGCTGCCGGCGAGCAGGTGAACGCCCAGCTCGCGCGCCCAGCCGCGGGCGGCGCTCAGCGAGGGGCCGTCGAGTGGCTCGGCACCGGCCAGAAGCCCCTCGCCCCCGGCCAGCAGGTTCCACTTCTCCGGCAGGGCGACGAGCCGGGCGCCGTCGGCCGCCGCGGCGCGCACCAGCCGCTCGGCGGCCTCCAGGTTCCGGCCCTTGTCTCCGGTCGAGTTGAGCTGTACGGCCGCTGCGCGCAAACGCTTCCTCTTGTCGCTCGGGAGTCGCCGCCGCTGGCTGATTGACCAGTCAATCGGCTTCGCGCCAGTATAGGAGCAGGCGCCGACCGCGCCCGGTCAAAGACCCATCGCCCGGGCCACCACCCAGTCGAACACCGGGGTCGGGACGATGGGCTTCAGCCGCGCCTGACACTTGGCGTCGAATCCGACCAGGTAGCGGCTGCGCGGGCGGCTCGCTTGGAGCGCGTGCTCAACCGCCGCGGCCACCTTCTCCGGGGCGATTCCGCGCGCGGCGAGCCGCCCGAGGGCCTTGCGGTAGCTGACAATCGCCCGGCCGTAGAGCTCATCCTGGCGCGAGATCGCGCGGCCGCCGATCTCCTCCGTCTCTCGCTGCGCCCGCGCCCAGATCGGGGTGTCGATCGACCCCGGCTCGACGATCGAGACGGAGATCCCCCAGCGGCGCAGCTCCTGGCGAAACACGTCGCCCACGGCCTCGACCCCGAACTTGGACGCGTGGTAGGCCCCGGTGAGCGGAAAGGCGACGCGGCCGCCGATCGAGCTGATGAAGACGATGCGGCCGCGCGCCTCGCGGATCGGGCCGAGCAGCGCCTGCGTGACCGCCACGTGGCCGACCAAATTGACCTCGATCTGGCGGCGGAACTCCTCGATCGGCAGCGTCTCAAGCGGCCCGGGAATCGCAACGCCGGCATTGTTCACGAGGCCGTCGAGGCCGCCACCGTCGAGCTCCGTACCGATGCTCTGACCGGCGGCCGCGATCTGCGCCGGGTCGGTGACATCGAGCATCAGCGGGGTCAGGCGATCCGACCCTGCCGCGATCAGATCCTCGGCGTCGGCATCACGTCGAACTCCGGCGAAGACCCGCCAGCCGGCGGCGTCGAGCCGCAGCGCCGTCGCTCTGCCGATGCCCGTAGATGCCCCGGTGACCGCGACGGACCTCAAGCCACCAGGCTACCCGCCACAGAGCCGCTGGGCCGAGGGCCTGACAGCGGCTGCCGAATCGGTCCCTCGGCGGTTAGCCGCGACTGGCCCGGTGGCGCTCGAGCTCGGCGACCATCAACTTGGTGTGGAGGGCGGCGATTAGGTCCTGCAGCGGTTGGGCCCCGGCCTCGAGCATCTCGACCACCCGCTCGGGCTCGACCTCCCCCGCCAGGCGGGTCATCACCACCTCGACCTCCTGGCGGACCAGCTCCTCGATCGCGCTCTTGTAGCGCAGCGTGTCATAGACGGTGAAGCCGATCTCCTCGTCGTATCCGCCGGCGCGGAAACGGCTGATCGCCTCGATGATCTTCACGTCAGAGGGCGAGTAGCCGCGGCTGTTGGGGCTGAGCACGCCGAGCTCGGCGAGACGGTCGAGCACCTCCCGGGGAACACCGTAGCCATCGCGGACCTCGGCCGCGCTGGTGCGCGTGCGCTCGCCGGCCAGGGCGCGGTCGAGGATGCGGTCCTCCAGCGCCACCATGGCGCGAGCCCGCTCGGGGTCCTCATCGAGCACCGACTTGATCGCCTTCAGCGGCATGAAGCGCTCCTCCTGGAGCTGCTTGATCAGCTTGATCCGGTCGACGTACTCCGGCGCGTAGTAGGCCATGTTGCGGCTGGTCTTGACCGGCTCTGGGAGCAGGCCCTCGCGCAGGTAGTGCTTGATCGTGGGGACGGGGACGCCGGAGGCCTGCGCCAGCTCCCCCATGCGCAGCAGGGCTCTCTCCCCGTTCGCACTCATACGCCGAAGGTGGTGGTGAGGTCCCCACCGGGGCCGGCGGCAGCGCCGGACTCGATCATCGCCGCGATCTCCTCGGGGGTGAAGCCGGCCTCTCCCAGGGTCTCCTCGGTGTGCTCGCCCAGGGCCGGCGCCGGTCGGGTCGGGTCGCCGGGCGTGCGGCTCATCTTCACCGGGACGCCGAGCTGGCGGACCGTGCCCAGCTCCGGCTGCTCGATCTCGACCACCATCCGCCGCGCCCGCACCAGCTCCGATCCGAGTGCCTCCCCGAGATCGAGGATCGGCTCGATACAGCAGTCGTGCTCCCGGTTGAAGGCTTCCCATTCGGCTCGGGTGCGGGCGCGGAAGATTCCCGCGACCTCGCGCCAGGCGTCTGATCCGGGCGCCTCGAACTGCTTCTCGATCAGGTCGGGGCGGCTGGCGCCGGTACAGAGCGCGGCCCAGAACTTCGGCTCCAGCGCGCCGCAGCTGACCCAGCCGTCGGCGACCTCATAGGGCAGGTAGCAGATCAGTCCGCCGGCCAGCTGCTGCTCGCCGCGCCGCGGCACCTCGCCGTCGCAGAACCAGCGGCCGGCGACCAGCGCCAGCCAGGAGAGGGCGCCATCGGCCATCGAGACGTCGACCATCTGACCCTCGCCGGAGCGACGCCGCTCGTGCAGGGCCGCCATCACGCCGAAGGCAGCCATCAGGGCGCCGCCGCCGAGGTCGGCGATCTGGCCGGCCGATTGGACCGGTGGGCCGCCCCTGGCGCCGGTCAGGCCGAGCAGCCCGACCAGGCCCAGGTAGTTCATGTCATGGCCGGCGCGCTGAGCGTAGGGGCCGTCCTGGCCATAGCCGGTGATCGCGCAGAAGACGATCGCCGGGTTGGCCTCCCGTATCCGCCCGTAGCCCACGCCCAGGCGGTCAAGGACGCCGGGGCGAAAGCCGTCGAGGACGACGTCGTAGCGCTCGACCAGCCGCAGCAGCGCCTCCCGCCCCGCCTCGCTCTTGAGGTCGAGCCGGATCGATCGCTTGCCCCGGTTGAGCGAGAGGTAGAGCGCCGAGCGGGTGCCGAGCGCCTGCTGCTCCTCACCGCCGTAGTAGGGCGGCGCCCAGCGAATGTAGTCGCCCATCCCGGTGTCCTCGACCTTCAGCACCTCGGCGCCGAGGTCGGCGAGCAGCAGCGAGCAAAAGCCTCCGGGCAGGAGCCGGGTTAGGTCGAGGACCCTTACGTCGCTAAGCGGCAGATCGCTCACGCCTGGGTACTCCCAAGAGCTCGCGCGCCTCGGCGACGGTGGCGGGGCGGCGGCCGACGTCCTCGACCATCTGCCGCGCCTTGGCGATCAGCTCGCCGTTGGACCTGGCCATCTCCCCGTTCGGCAGGTAGAGATTGTCCTCCACCCCGGCGCGGACGTTGCCGCCCAGCACCAGCGAGGCGGCGAGCAGCTTCCACTGGTCGCGGGAGATGCCGATCACCTGCCACTGGTTGAGTCCCTCGGGTCCGCCCGGGATCTGGTCCGACATCGCCGTGACGTTGCGGGGCGTCGGCCGGATGCCCCCGGTCACCCCCATCACGAGGGAGATCTGCAGCGGCGGCTGCAGCAGACCCATGTCGATCAACGGATCGAGGTTGGCGACGTGGCCGGCATCGAAGCACTCATGCTCGGGCTTGATCCCCAGCTCCCTCATCGCCGTGAGGAACTCGATGATCGTCTCGAAGCTGTTCTCGAAGACCGCCTTGAAGACGAAGTCCTTGCGCCGGCGCGAGTACTTCGCATAGTTCATCGAGGACATGTTCAGCGCGGCCACCTCGGGGCGCAGCGCCCGCAGGTACTCGATCCGCTTGGAGATCGGGATCCCGATCGCGCCGGTCGAGTAGTTGACAATCACGTCGCCGACCTCGGCCAGGATCGCCTCGGTGATCGCCCCGAAGTCCTCGATCTCATAGGACGGGGTGCCATCGGGACTGCGGGCGTGAATGTGGATCTGCGAGGCGCCCTCGTCGACGGCCCGGCGCGCCTCGGCCGCGTACTCCTGCGGCGTGTAGGGGATCGCCGGACACTGGTCGCGGTTGGCGATCACCCCGGAGATCGAGCAGCTGATGATCGCCGGGTCTCCGAAGGAGCTCATACGGGCATCACCCCATGTCGTTTCTTTGGCTTCTGCACCTGCTTGTCGCGCGCCATGCGCAGAGCCCTGACGATCGTCGGTCGGGTCTCGCGCGGATCGATGATGTCGTCGATCACCGCGTTGCCGGCGGCGATGTAGGGGTCGATCTGCTGGCGGACAGCGGCGAGCATCGCTTCGCGGGTGGCCTCGGGGTCAGTGGAGGACTCGATCGCCGAGCGGCCGATGATGTTGACCGCCCCCTCGGCGCCCATCACCGAGATCTCGGCCCCGGGCCAGGCGACGATCAGGTCCGGCTCGTAGGCCTTCCCGCACATCACGTAATAGCCGGCACCGTAGGCCTTGCGCACAACCACGGTCACCTTGGGCACCGTGGCGCGGCTCACCGCGTAGAGCATCTTCGCCCCGTGGCGGATGATTCCGGCGTGCTCGACCTTCGAGCCGACCATGAAGCCGGGCACATCCTGGAGGAAGACCAGGGGGATGTTGAAGGCGTCGCAGAGGTTGATGAAGTGGGCCGCCTTGTCGGCCGAGTCGTTGTCGAGGATGCCGGCGAGCTGCTTGGGCTGGTTGGCGACGATGCCCGCCGGTTGTCCGCCGAAGCGCGCGAGGCAGGTGATCAGCGTCCTGGCGAACTTGGGCTTCAGGTCAAACCACTCGCCGTCATCGACTATCTCGGCGATCACCTCGTACATGTCGTAGGGCTGGCGCGAGGAATCGGGGACGATCTCCAGCAGCTTCTCCGACATGCGGTCCTCGGGGTCGGCGGACTCGGTGAGCGGCGGCTTTTGCTCGCAGTTGGCGGGAAAGTAGGAGAGGTATCTGCGGACCACGGCGATGCACTCCTCGTCATCGGCCACCTCCAGGTCCCCCACCCCAGATTTGCGGCAGTGGACCTTGGCGCCGCCGAGATCCTCCATCGAGATCTCCTCGCCGGTCACCGCCTTGACCAGGTGGGGGCCGGCAAGCGCCATCGCCCCCTGGCCGGAGACCATCGGCACGAAGTCGGCGAGGGCCGGGATGTAGGCGGTGCCCGCCGCACACGGCCCCATCATCGCCGCGACCATCGGCACGACTCCAGACATCTCCACCTCCTCGCGGAAGAGGTGGCCGGAACCGGCGAAGAGCGAGCCGGAGGCCTCCTGGATGCGAGCGCCGGCCGAGTCGAGCAGCCAGATGAACGGCATTCGCTTGGAGAGCGCCATCTCCCGCAGACGGGTGACCTTCAACTCGCCGGTCATCCCCATCGATCCGGCCATCACGGTGAAGTCGTAGGCGGCGATGCAGCAGGGACGGCCGTCGACGTCGCCCCAGCCAGTGATCACCCCGTCGGCAGGAGCCTCGACGCCGTCCATCGCCCGCTGGGCGAAGTGTGGCCTGCCGTGGATCCCGAGCTCGACGAAGGTTCCCCCATCGACCAGCAGCTCGATCCGCTCGCGGGCGGTCAGCTTGCCGCGCTCGTGCTGCTTGGCGATCTTCTCCTCGCCCCCGCCCAGCTTCGCCGTCTCGCGGCGCCGGTGCAGCTGCTCGGTCAGCTGCGACAGGGGTGCCGTGCCGGGAAGCAGGTGCCCATCGCGCTCGCTGGCCACTAACGCCCCTTCCACTGCGGCTCGCGCTTCTCGAAGAAGGCCGTGACGCCCTCGCGGATGTCCTCGGTGGTCAGGGTCAGCGAGAGCTGGGAGCGCAGGTACTCGAGCGCGTCGTCGAGCGCCATGTCCTGCTGGCGATACATCGCGTCGTGGCCGAGCCGCATCAGCACGGGGCTCTTGGAGGCCAGCTTCACCGCCCACTCGGCGACCGCGGCGTCGAACTCCAGCGCCGGCACGACCCTGTTGGCGAGCCCGTACTCCACGGCCTGCTCGGCGCTCAGCCGCTCCCCCAGCAAGATCATCTCGTTGACCTTCTTGCGCGGGACATTGCGGTAGATGATCGCCATGATCATGTAGGGAAAGGCGCCGACGTTGATCTCGGGGGTGCCGAAGGTGGCGCCCTCCTTGGCGATCACCAGGTCGCAGCAGAGAGCCAACCCCATCCCGCCGGCCAGCACGTGCCCGTTGACCGCGCATAGCGAGGGCTTGCCCAGGCGCGGCATCAGGCGGAAGAACTCGAGGAAGAGGTCGGAGGCGAAGTGTTTGGCCACAGGCGGCAGGTCGGCGGCGAACCCGCCCAGGTCGGCGCCGGCGCAGAAGGCCTTGTCCCCGGACCCCGTGAGCACCACCGCCCGAGCCTCGTCGGAGTCGCGGGCCGCCTTCATCGCGTCGACCAGCTCGGCCAGCATTTGGCCGGAGAGCATGTTGCGCTTCTCCGGGTTATCGAGGGTCACGGTGGCGATCCCATCGGCGACCTCATAGCGGACCAGCTCGTCGCTCATCGGGCGCCACGATAGCCGAACCGAGCTGGAAGTGGGAAGTGCTACTGTCCACTCGCCCCAAAGGGCGAGGGTGCTCGCCCGACCGGACCCGCGAACGAGGAGAGAGACCAGTGGCGACCGCGACGACCAACGGCTCCAGCGTGATCAAGCCCGACCACGAGGCCGGGCGCAAGCACTTCATCTTCACCCAGGAGCACGAAGACCTGCGCCAGTCGATGAAAGCCTGGGTGCAGAAGGAGCTCTGGCCACATCGAAACGAGTGGGAGGACACCTACTGGCCGACGGAGGCGATGAAGCGGGCCGGGGAGCTGGGTTTCCTCGGACTCTGCTTCCCGGAGGAGTACGGCGGCCAGGGCGGCGACTACTTCTACTCGCTGGTCCGCGCCGAGTGCATGAGCTATTCGGGCTCGGGCGGCACGAACATGGGCTTCGCCGTGCAGACCGACATGGTCCTCCCCCCCATCGACCTGCTGGGAACCGAGGAGCAGAAGCGCCAGTACCTCGAACCGGGCCTCAAGGGCGAGAAGGTGGGCGCCCTGGGGATCACCGAGCCCGGCGCCGGCTCCGACGTGGCGGGGATCCGCACCACCGCGATCCGCGACGGCGAGGAGTACGTGATCAACGGCTCCAAGACCTTCATCACCAACGGCCCGCGCGCCGACTTCATCGTCCTCGTCTGCAAGACCGACCCAGAGGAGCGCCACGCGGGGATCACGCTCTTCGTCGTCGACCTGCGCGACTCCAGCGGCGAGCCGGTGCCCGGCTTCACCGTCTCCGCCGAGCTGGAGAAGATGGGGATGCACGCCTCCGACACCGGCGAGCTGGCCTTCGACGACGTGCGGGTCCCGGCCGCTGCGGTGCTGGGGCAGGTCGGCAAGGGCTTCTACCACATCGCCTGGGAGCTCCAGGGCGAGCGGCTGATGGCCGCCGCCGGCTGCCACGCGGGAGCCGAGCGGATGATCGAGAAGACGCTGGAGTACGCGAAGGAGCGCGAAGCCTTCGGCCGCCCGATCGGCAAGTTCCAGGCCATCCGCCACAAGTTCGCCGAGATGGCGACCAAGACCGAGGCGGCGAAGCAGTTCACCTACTCCACCGCCTGGCGCTTCGCCAACGGCGAGTACCCGGTGCGCGAGATCACCATGGCCAAGCTCTACGCCTCCCGAATCGCCTGCGAGGTCGCCGACGAGTGCGTCCAGATCCTCGGCGGCTACGGCTATATGAAGGAGTATGAGATCGAGCGCGCCTACCGCGACGTCCGACTCAACCGGATCGGCGCCGGCACCGACGAGGTGATGCTCGACGTAATCGGGCGCAGCTACGGGCTGTAGGTCCCCAATCAGCCGTTGGAGGCGATCACGGTCAGGCCGAGGAAACCTGCGATCGGAGAACCGCGGAGATGGCCACCGCCGTCCGTGCTCCCGGATCGGGCACTCAACCCGTTTTCCACCCAAGATGAATCTTCGGCCGGCGAAATTCTTCCTCTGCAACAGCAGCGCAGCCTCTCGCTGAGGTGACCGTGGTCAGGGACACCGGGGCCCGCGCCACGCTGCCGCCCTTCGGCGAGGAGCACGAGGAGCTGAGGGAGACCGTCGGCCGCTTCGTCGCCAGGGAGATCGCCCCTGAGGTTGAGGAGTGGGAGAGCGCGCGCGAATTCCCTCGCCAGCTCTTCGGGCGCTGCGCCGAACTCGGCTTCCTGGGGTTGAAGTTCCCCCAGGAGTACGGCGGGCAGGGGGGCACCCACCTGCACGACGCGATCTGGGTCGAGGAGCTGGCCCGCCGCGGCGGCTCTGGCGGCGTCGCCGCCGGGCTGAACGCCCACGCATCGATCGCGATGCCGCCGATCTTTAACTTCGGCAGCGAGGAGCAGAAGCAACGCTGGCTGGTGCCCGGGATCGCCGGCGAGAAGGTCGGCGCGCTGGGCATCACCGAGCCCGGCGCCGGCTCCGACGTGGCCGGCATATCCACCTTCGCCCGTCGCGTCGACGGCGGCTACGTGGTCAACGGCGCCAAGACCTTCATCACCAACGGCGTCCGCGCCGACTTCCTCGTCTGCGCGGTGAAGACGACCCAGGTTGGGGGCCACCAGGGGATCTCCTTCCTCGTCTTGGAGCGGGAGATGCCCGGCTATGAGGTGGCGCGGAAGCTGCAGAAGATGGGCTGGCACTCCTCCGACACCGGCGAGCTGTCGTTCACCGAGGTCGAGGTTCCGGCGGCGAACCTGCTGGGAGAGGAGAACGAGGGCTTCCGGCTGATCATGGCCAACTTCGCCTGGGAGCGGCTGTTGATGGCGATCGGCGCGGTGGGGGCGATGCAGCGCCTGATCGAGGTGACCGTCGCCTACGCGAAGGAACGCGAAGCCTTCGGCCGCCCGATCGGCGGGTTCCAGGCGATCCGCCACCGGGTGGCGGAGATGGCGACCAGGGCCGAGGTCGCCCGCGCCCTCACCTACAACGCGCTGCGCCTGTTCCACGAGGGACAGGACTGCATCCGCGACGTGACCATGGCCAAGCTGGTCACCCAGCGAGCCGTCCTGGAGATCGCCGACCAGTCCCTTCAGATCCACGGCGGCTACGGCTACATGCGCGAGTACGGCATAGAGCGAGCGGTCCGTGACGCCCGCCTCGGCCCGATCGGAGGCGGGACCGACGAGGTGATGAAGGAGATCCTCGGCAAGCAGATGGGGCTGTAGGGACTCGGCGCCCTACCGCTGTCGTCTAGACGGTTGGGACCGCGGTGACAGCAGGCGGCGGGCCGCCGGCACGTAGACCAACCAGGTGAGGAGCGCGAGCCCCGCCGCGGCCGCGAGCGGCAGCGCCAGGCTCGCCTTGAGCAGCAGCGCTCCCGCCACAGCGCCGCTCAGCATCGCCACGACCGCCATGATTCGCCGCGCCGAGCCCTCGCCCCTGCCGCCGGCCACCGGCGACTCGGCGGCCAGGCCGGTCAGCGTCATCGTCAGCACGGTGGTCGTCAGGTCGGCGGCGCCGATGCGCCGAACAGTCGCGTTGCGAACGCCCATGGCCAGAGCGAGCAGGGCGATCACCAGATCGCCGGAGACGCGGTTCGGCTGCACATCGATCGCCAGCGCCACCACGACGGCGACGCCGATCGCCGAGACCTCGATCGCCAGCGCCCGCGCCAAGCGGCCGGGGTCGCCGTTGGTCCTCTTCGCCGCCAGGACGCCGCCGGCGCCGGCGCCAACCAGGAAGGCCCCCAGCGAGACCAGCGGCGCGAGGACCGGCAGGCCGCCGCTGCCGGCGATGCCGAAGCCGAGCAGGACGATGTTGCCGGTCATGTTGGCGGTGAAGACGTGACCCAGACCGAGGTAGCTGGCGGCGTCGACCAGCCCCGTGGTGAAGGTCAGAGCCAGGAGCGCCCGGTTGAGCGGATGCCGGGCTGAGGTCTTATCCGCCACGAGCCCGGAGGCGCTATTTGCCCGGGGCCACCGGGATCTTTTTGTCCAGCTTGGCGCTGAACTTCAGCGGCTTCTTCGAGCTGCACGGTCCACCCTTCACGTTTACCGTTCCCTCGATCGAAGTCGGGCTGGCGATGGCGCCGGCGACCCTCACCGTCAGTTTGAAGGGTTTCGCCGAACTGCCAAGCGCCGAGGTCACCGACCTCGTGGTCTTGGAGAAACCGTACTTTCCCCCGATCAGCTTCAGCTTCGCGCCGGGAAAGCCGAAGACCGCGAAGGGAGTTTCGTGGAAGCCGTGGTTCTTCTTCGCCCGAGGGCAGAGCACCGAGCCACCGCTGAGCGCGTACTGGCTGCCAAGCGCCGCCTCCCCCGCTTCGATCGAATCGCCGCTGAGGCTGGTGACCAGGGTCAGGCCGAGAGCGGAGCGATGCTTGGTGGCAGCGGTGGAGAAGGCGCTCGCCCCCTTCGGCAGGGGAGCGGCAAGCGCCAGGCCGACGAGCAGCACGGCGATCAGGCCGACTGTGATTGCTGCTGTTTTGAGGAGGCGGCGTGCCGACACCTGGGTACTCCCTTCACTGGGGCGAGGAACGCAGGAAACGAACCTTAACCCTCTTGATGGTCGTGATCAGGGGTCAACCCAGGAGGCTGATCAGGCCGCGGGCGACCAACAGGGTCCCGATCAGCGCGGCGCCGAGCACCACGGCTCGCCGCCCGCTACGGCCGAGCCACGCCCGCAGGCGCTTCACCGCATCCTGGGTCCACTCCGGGGCGAGCGCATAACCGAGCAGCGGCAGCTCGAGCAGCATCTGCTGCATCAGGCAGAAGCCGAGGACCAGCAGCACGGTCGCCACCGTCCCCGGGTCCGCTCTGGCGATGTGGTCGAGCGCGGTGAGGTAGGAGACGCCGGGGAAGGAGAGAAGGAGGCCGAGGAGGAAGGTCGCCCGCGCCGATCCCCGCCCCAGCATCCGTTCGGGCAGCGACTGCTTCGGTCTGCCTCCTCCCCTCGCCTCCTTGCGCCTTTGCCTGCGCTGCCTCAGGGGCTGATCACGCCCGGTCCCGACGACCAGCGCGACCAGCACGGCGAGCGCTCCGAGCACGATGTCCTCGCCCGGGCTGAGGGTGTTGCGGGCGGTATTCACCGCGCTGGAGCCGCTGAGCGAGAAAACGATCACCAGGCCGAGCGAGATGCTCGTGGTGTAGGCGCCGAGCAGGTAGCCGAGCATCAGCCTCTTCGGCTTCGACAGCAGCATCATCACCGTCACCGCCGCCAAAAGCGTCGGGTTGAACATCGAGAAGAGCGCCCGGAGGAAGACACTGGGGAGGGCGCTGCTCACCGTGGGGGCCAGGGTATCGGCAAAAGTCACCCCCAAGCTCGAGTAAGGTCATCGCCAGGTTAGTAGTGCTTTGGTAGGTCTGCGGTAGGGCTCGCCCGGGCCACGGCGAATCCCCTTGCGTCAGCGATCTCGACGCGAGGAGACGAAGATGGTGGCAGTGGCGGAGCGCAGTAATCGAGCGACACA
>Ga0307373_10000564_pt1 | contig 71585 bp, 55 predicted proteins | sample OX2MG_FD_202534 | JGI IMG/M metagenome (GOLD analysis project Ga0307373, IMG submission 202534) | Soil microbial communities from Risofladan, Vaasa, Finland - OX-2 | ecosystem: Environmental > Terrestrial > Soil > Coastal area > Acid sulfate soil | place: Finland: Risofladan, Vaasa | collected... | reverse complement strand
CGCATTCGTGTTTCTTCTCGGGCTCCACCATGACGGCAAAACCCTAATCAATCGCCGCAAAACTACCAAGATCAGTTCAAAACCCGTGAACGCTTACCAGCGGCCGAAAACCACTCTTTCAGGGAGAAGACCGATGAGATTTCGCACTGTGACCGCTTTGATAGGGGCCTCGCTCCTGCTCGCCGGCGTTTTCGCCCGGGCCGACGAAAAATCGGCGCCGACCGCCTTGCAGCAATTCGAGACGCTCAAGAAACTCGCCGGGCGAGTGGGTCGAGATCGACAAGGACGGCAAACCGACCGACAAGGTGATCAGCTCGATCCGCGTGACCTCGGCGGGCAGCGCCATCGAGGAAACGCTGTTTCCCGGCGGCGATCATGAAATGGTCACCATGTATTTCATCGACGGAGACAAGCTGCTCTTGACGCACTACTGCGCTTTGGGGAACCAGCCGCAGATGCAAGCCGAGCCGGGCGAGGACGCCAAGCGGATCGCCTTCAAGTTCGTCGGCGCCACGAACTTGAAGAGCGCCGACGAGCTCCACATGCACGAGGGGCGACCTTGACCGTCGCCGGCCCCGACCGCTATCAGGGCGAATGGGCTGCGTGCAAAGACGGCGAGGCGTGCCACCAGGTGAAATTCGATCTGGCGCGCAAAGCCAAGTAATCTGGAAAGGACGCGAGCGTGGCGAAATTCATGTGGAAGCGAGGCGCCCGCCGGTCGTGGGGCGGCCTTCCTCACCCGTCAATCGCCGACGGCCTGGAAGGCCGCCCAACAAGCCCCCAACCATTGGTTCGCTAGACCTGCGGCTCCCAGCCCTGGCGATACTCGCGCGACCAGAGTGCGGCTTGCTCTTCGTCGCCGAGAATTTTCTGCTCGGCCGGGTCGAAATTCACGGTGCGGCCAGTGCGGTAGGCGATGTTGCCCAGGTGGCAGAGCGCGGTGCTTTTGACCCCTTCCTCGATCTCGGCGTTCAGCCGCTCGCCGGTGCGAATCGAGGTCAGGAAGTTGCCGACGTGCAGCGCGTCGGAGTAGCCGGTCTCGCCGCTGACGACCTCCTTGTTGTCTTTGTCGAACACCTTGTAGCCGCGGCCGGTGACGACGAGCGAACCGTTCTCGCCGTAGAACACGACGCCGAACGATTCGTTCTCCAAGCCGCGTTTGTTCCAGGTGCGGTGCTCCCAGTTGATCGCCTTGTCGCCGAAGTTGTAGGTCACCACCTGAGTGTCGGGCGTTTCCTGGTCGTCGTCGAAATGGAATCGCCCGCCGCCGCAGACGACGCGCTCGGGATAATCGACGCCCAGGCCCCAGCGGCAGACGTCCAGGCCGTGAATGCCGTTGTTGCCCAGTTCGCCAGTGCCGTAGTGCCAGAACCAGTGCCAGTTGTAGTGGATCAGGTTGTCGCGATAGGCCCGCTCGGGCGCCGGGCCTTGCCACAGTTCGTAGTTGAGCCAGGCGGGCACGTCGGCCGGCTGGCCGTGGCCGATGCTCGGACGCACGCTGTTGATCCAGGCCCGGGCGAACAGCACCCGGCCGATTTCGCCTTTTTGCAGGCGGCTGACCGCTTCGGTGATGCCCGGCGAGCTGCGGCGCTGCGAGCCAAGCTGCACCGAGCGCTTGTGCTTGCGGGCGGCGGCGACCATCAACTGCCCTTCGCGGCCGTTGTGGCAGGCGGGCTTTTCGACGTACACGTGCTTGCCGGCCGCGCAGGCCAGAATGGTCGCCGGGGCGTGCCAGTGGTCGGGCGCCGCAATGACCAGTGCGTCGATCGCCGGATCGTCGAGCGCCTTGCGGAAATCGACCAGCGCCGCGGGCTGCTCTTTTTGGTGCTTGGCCACCGCCGCCATGCCTTTGGCGATCGCCCGTTCGTCGACGTCGCAAATGTAAGCCACGGCAGCGTTCGGCTGGGCGGCGAACGAACTGGCCAGCGCGCTGCCGCGGCCGTTGACGCCCATCACGGCCACCACCAGCCGATCGCCTGCCGACTTGTTCGCTTCGGCGACGGCCACTTCGCTCCAGACGGCCAAGGCGGCGCCCGTCGCGGCGGTATGCGTCAGAAATTCGCGGCGATTGACGGCACGGATCATGGACAAGCTCCTCAAGCGGGGTGGGGCGGGAAGCGGCGTGAGTTCAGTTCAGTTCGACTCGGTTCAAGAAATGGTAGACCACGGACCGGGCAATTTGCAATCCGGTTGTCGCGAGGCTGAGGCGGCGTTTAGATGCCAGCGAGATGGCAGGCGGTAGGAGGTAGTGTCTTAAAGCTGTGTTGCAGGGCGGGAATCGCGCTTGGCCACCGCTTGAATGCATTAGCCGCTCCTCTAGAATGGAGAACGGTGACGCCACCGAAAACCTTTGCCGCGAGGGGCCAGTTTTGGGGCTGGCTGTAGGATACCTGCCCCGTCTTGCAGCCAGCTTTTTATGGATGGGTGGTCGAGTGGTCTATGGCGCCCGGCTGATAACCGGGCGGTTGCGTCACAACAACCCGCGGGTTCGAATCCCGCCCCATCCGTTTTCTCGATTATTTCGCTTGACTAATTATCGTTTTGGACGATAATTTAGGCGTGACGCAACCGCTTGGTTGTCAGTCCGGCCTTATCACCCGGACAAAGCCGCCAGGGAATGTAATCCCTTGCGGCTTTTTTATTTGCGCGGACCCCATATCGTCTCAATCTGGTCTTTGAATACTCGATCCAAAGCCCCTGCAAACAGCTCATCGAACGTCCAAATCCGATCCGTCAACCCTGCCATCGGCGAGGCCGCCCGGCTGCCCTAAAACTGGATTCTGGAACTTCGGCCTATTTTCCCACGGGCGGGGGCAAAACGCCGGGCCTGGGATAGCTGCGGGGCGGGTAGGCGGGCAAGGGGTTGGCGCGAGCCGGATAGGCGGGCGAGGGATAACCGGGCGATCCAACCGTCGGAGGAAGTTGAACCGGCGGCAAGGGAACGGCGTGGGGCGAAGGGGCCCGAGGCGCCGGCGGCCCGAACAGCCCCGAAAACCAGCCCGACGTCCGGCTCGGGGCCGCGCTTTCCAGGCGGGTCGATTGACGCAGGTTTTCGGCCCGGCCGAGCAGTTGCTCGGTCGAGGCGACCTTTTGCGGCGTCAGTTGATAGTCGATGATGCGTTCGTCGCGAAGTTCCTTCGGAATGAAGTTCTCGCTCACGAAGTCGATCGGCGGAATTTCGTACCACGGCGGCCAAATCCAGCGGTCGTCGTCGAGCGTTTCGTAGCCGTCGCGGATGAGTTGGATGTGGCGTTTGCCGTAATAGATATAGTCGGTGGAGCAGGGCGTGATGCCGATGTTCCATTGATCGATGATCACCAAGGCGCCCGGCGGGTTGCTGCGAATCGTCAGCCGCCGCTGGACGCAACCGGCGGTCGCCGCGCAGCAAACGACCGCCGCCAGCAAGCCCAGCCGGCAGAGATCGAGAACCGGCGATGTTCGACGAGCGTTAGGCACTTCGGGTGGTTTTGGAAGAAAAACGCGGCGCACAGGGCGGCCCTGTTCGGGGCGATGGCTTGGCGAAACTTCGGCGCGGCTCGCCGGGCGAGTCGTCGCAATCGATAGAAATGGGCCGCGAGTATAGCCGTGGGGCCGGAAATCTTCCAGGCCGATCCGCCGGCCCATCTAGGAGCGTTTCCGGGTGCGAGTTAAAATCGTTAAGGCGGAGTATTTACAGCGTCGGCGCAATGCTGGTCCGCCGCGAGCGATCATTCACTTTCCGACCGTCGGCATGGACCCAAAACCCGTCAACTGGGAAACCGGCATCGAGCATGCTGCGATCAGCGATGTCGGCCTGCGCCGCTCGAACAATCAGGATTCTTACGCCGTGGCCTTGGCGGGCGCCCCCGAGCTGTGGGCGCGCCGCGGGCATTTGTTCATGGTGTCCGATGGCATGGGGGCGCATGCCGCGGGCGAGTTGGCCAGCAAGATGGCCACCGACACCGTGCCGCACACCTACAACAAGTTATTGGAAGAGCCGCCGCCCGGCGCCATCCGCCAGGCGATTGAAGACGCCAACGGGCGGATTCACACTCGCGGCCAGGCCAATCTCGACTTCCGCGGGATGGGAACCACCACCAGCGCGCTGGTGCTGCTGCCCGAAGGCGCGCTGGTGGCCCACGTAGGCGACAGCCGCGTCTACCGGGTGCGCGAGAACCGCATCGAGCAGCTTTCGTTCGACCACAGCCTGGTCTGGGAAATGATGGCGGCCGGTAAAATCCGCGAGTCGGAGGTGCCGAGCTATATTCCCAAGAACATCATCACCCGCTCGCTGGGCCCTTCGGCCCATGTGCAGGTCGATCTGGAAGGCCCTTACCCGCTGGCGCCGGGCGATACCTTTTTGCTGTGCAGCGACGGGCTGAGCGGCCAGGTAAGCGACGAAGAAATGGGTGCCATCCTGGGCGCGCTGCCGCCGCGCGAAGCGGCGCAGATGCTGGTCGATCTGGCGAACCTGCGCGGCGGCCCGGACAACATCACCGTGATCGTCATTCGCGTGGGCGAGCTTCCCCGAGCCCCGCTTGCGCCGCAGACGCCCGTGCGGAACCGCGCGGCGGCTCGGCCGATCCATCCGGTCGTCTGGATCCTGCTGGGCGTGCTGACGCTGGCCACGCTGTTGCTGCTCGTGGCGCACCATTTCGAAGTGGCGATTTTCACCGCGCTCGGCGCGTTGGTTGTGGGCGCCGCCTTGTTGGTGCGTCGCTTTGGCGGCGCCGGAACGCAAACCGGCTACGGGCAACGTTTCGGCCGCGGACCTTACACGTCTCGGCCTTGTCCGACCAACAACGACTTCGTCGACAAGCTGGCCAAGGTCGTGGCTCAGCTTCGCGAGGCCGCGACTGAAGAAAACTGGTCGATCGACTGGACGCGTTTCAACACCTTCGACTCGCGCGCCATGGCCGCGGCCGAGAGCAAGCAGTACCAGGAAGCCGTCCGCGAATACGGCCACGCGATGTGCTTCATGATGGACGAGATTCGCGGCCAGCGCCGCAAGAAGAACAACGGCCGCTCGCCCGGCTTCGACGGCGGGTAAACGCGTAGGCTTCGGCCATCACTTTTAAATAGCCCATGCATTTATGCCTGCGCTACGTAAAAATGCGGTATCTGCGTCCTCTTGCAACATTCGAGGTGCTAGCATGCGAATTGTGTAGAACAGCGAGCGCTTGCCCCCGGCGCACCGATGATTGACCGCTAGTCGGCCCAGGCTCTGCCCCAGCCACCCTCGCCGGCTGGCGGCTGAGCCTAGGCGAAGCCCCAGTTCGCCTGTCGATTCAAACTTGCAGACGCTCCGGCCTACGGCGTGACCGCGCGAATCGTGTTGCGCAGCGGCTGACCGCGAACGTAGACCTTGGGACGCACGAGGTACGTTCGCGGCCGCACGATCACCGGCGCCGGCACGACGTAACGCCGCGGAAAAATCACCGGGCCGTAGATGGGCGCCGAATAGTAGGCGACCACAGGCGCCGGAAGAGCGACGACGACCGGCGGGCTCGGCGCGATCGCCGCAGGCGGCAAAAACGTGGTCACGACCTGGGCTTGGGCCGCATCGGCCAGGCCAAACGCGACGAGAGCCGCAACGGCCGCGAATAAGCTTTTCATGTGCGCTTCATCCTTGTAGAAAATCGGCCCCCCCGTTAAACCTTGGATCAGTCTACGTCAGTTTCCGCTCGTTTCAACCCGCCCCGGCGGCCGCCGACATGCCCGATCAGGTGATTTTGCTCGTTGTCGCCGGGCTGCGCGGCGGCGATCTGGCGCGGATGCCGCAACTGCGAAGTCTGATCGCCACAGGCGACGAAGCGGCGCTGGCGCCCAGTTTTCCCTGTCTCGCCGGACCGGTCGAGGCGAGTCTGCTGACCGGCGTCGCAGCCGAACGTCACGGCGTCGTTGGCGATTGGCTGTTCGACCATCAGCGTCGCACCATCGATCGCTGGACTGATCGATGGACCGACGGCAGCCCGCGTTTCGAATCGCCGCCGATTTGGGACATTCTTCGCGAGCACGATCCGCAGCTCGTCTCGGCCGTTGTAGGGTGGGGCGCAGCCCCACGCGCGAACTGGCTTGAAAGCACCATCGAGACTGCCCAACGCCGGCCCGACTTCTTGTATCTCTACCTGGCTGAGCTAGCCGAAGTCGCCCAGCGGTCGGGGCCGGACAGTGCTGAATTGCATCTCGCGCTGGCGGAAGTCGATCGCACGCTCGGCCAACTAATCGCCGCCATCAATGACGCTTACGGTTCGCAGGCGCCGTTATGGCTCGTCACGGGCGGCTTTACGGTTTCGCCGGTCGAACGCGCGTGTTATCCCAACCAAATTCTGCACCAGGCCGGCTTGCTCGCCCTTCGCGACAGCGACTCCGGTCCGATCGCCGATTTGGAGCGAAGCGCGGCGTTGGCCATCGTCAACCGGCAGCTTTCGCACGTCTATGTCGCCGGCGGCGACCGCTCGACGATTGCCGAGGTCGCGAAGCTTTTCGCTGCGCAAACCGAGATCGCCGAGACGCTCGTCGGCGCCCAGCGGCGGCGGTTCGACTTGCAGCACGCGAACTCGGGCGACGTGATTCTGATTTCTACGCCGGAAAGCTGGCAGGCTTACCCTTGGTGGGGCGACGTTGCGCACGCCCCAGCCTGGGCCCGCGAGGTTGGCGCCATGCACAAGCTCGGCGCCGACCCGCTGGAATTGTTCGCCTGCGACGGCCGGGCGCCGCTCGATCCATCGCTCCTCAAAGGTTCTCACGGCGCGCCGGCGCGCGACGAATCGCAGCGCAGCGTGATTTACTCCTCCGAGCCTGGCGTGCTGGCCGGGGGGTTGCTGGCCGACACGGACGTCTGCGATCTGGTGCTGAGGCAGTTTGGAATCTGAGCTAGCGCGGAATAAAATGGGCTCACGCGGAGGCGCGGCAAAGTAGCAGGCACATTCCATCTGCCGTCCGCCGGAACCGCCCATGCGGTTGGCGCCTCTGCACCGCGCAGACCAGAGCAAGCCGCTGAGGCGATCCAGGCTACGGCATCCGGAGGATGCCTGCTACTTTTACCTCCCGGCCACGTTCTCGCCCGGCGGCATGGGGCGCAGGTAGGGGCGAATGCGTTCGAGCGTCTTGGGTCCAATGCCGCGGACGCGGCGTAGATCTTCGTGGTCGAGATACGGCCCGCGCTCGCGGCGCATTTCGACGATCCGCTTGGCCAGGCTTTCGCCGATTTCTGGCAACTGCGCCAACTCGGGCCAGTCGGCCTGGTTGAGATCGACCAGAAACTCGACTTGCCGCCGCGGCTCGCGATCGATTTCGATCAAGCGGCCTGCGGCGCCGCCTTGCACGCACCAGTACACGGCGAGCGAAATCAGCGCCGCCAGCGCCAACCCGGCGACGGCGGCCTGATCGGCGCGCCGCAACAGCCAAGTCGGGCGCTGGGGCGGCGGTTCGGCGTGCGTTGACATACTTCGGCTCATTATCCACAATCCCGGCTACGATGACCAGCAAAGAGTTTCGACAGATCGAGTGGGACGAGGACGTCGAAGACGATTGCCGGCAGATTATTCGGCTGGCGGTCCGCGAAGATCTCGGCCGGCTGTACGATTGGACCACGGTGGCCCTCGTCGGCGAAACCGCGACAGGCAAGGCCCGCGTCGTGGCTCGCAAGCCGGGCGTCATTGCCGGCCTGCCGGCCGCTCGCGTTACGCTCGACGAGTACGATCCGCAAATCGAATTCGAGCCGCGGGCCAGCGACGGCGACTCGGTGGCGGCAGGCCAGGTCGTGGCCGAGCTCAGCGGCCCCGCGCGCAGCCTGCTCACGGCCGAACGTCCGCTGTTGAACCTGCTCGGCCATCTCTCGGGCATCGCCACGCTCACGGCCGAATACGTGCGGGCGGCGGCGGGAGGCGCCGCGCGGATTTACGACACGCGCAAAACGACGCCCGGCTGGCGGCGGCTGGAAAAGTATGCCGTCCGCGCCGGCGGCGGTTGGAACCATCGCTTGGGATTGTTCGATGCGATCCTCATCAAAGACAACCATCTGGCGCTGGGCGCCACGGCCGAGCGGGGTCGTTACACGCCCGCCGAAGCCGTGAGCAAGGCGCGCGAATTCTTGCGAGACTTGGGCGCCGACGATCCCCGCCGCGAGATGATCGTCGAGGTCGAGGTCGATACGCTCGAACAACTGGCCGAAGTCTTGCCGGCCGGGCCCGACATCGTGTTGCTCGACAATCTGCCGCCCGAGAAGCTCCGCCAGGCCGTTGCCATGCGCGACGCGAGCGATCCGCAAATTCTGCTCGAAGCCTCGGGCGGAATCGACCTGACGACGCTCGCCGACGTAGCCGCCAGCGGCGTCGACCGCATCAGCGTCGGCGCCTTGACGCACTCGGCCCGCTGGTTCGACGTGGGCCTGGACTGGATTTGACAGTCATTCCGCGCGACCTATAGTTCCGATTGACCGGGTTCGAGGCGGGCTAGCCCGGATTATTCATCAGCCCAGCTATTACTTGACAAAGCGCTCCATACAAACCCGAAGCGCCAGCGAGGTAATTGCGTTGCTCCGCCTCGCTTGCGCTTCGGGTTGGTGTGGGCTGATGAATAATCCGGGCTAGGAGCCATCGGACACGGCGGGGATAGCTCGGAGCTAAGAGGGGACCCTGCCGTGTCTTTTCACTCGCCACGGAGGGACGGGCGCCCGCGCCCGTAGAGCATGGAGGGACGGGCGCCCCCGCCCGTCTCCTTTTGCAGTGCGCCTGCACACGGGCGAGGGCGCCCGTGCCTCCATCGCACGCTCGTCGGAATCGCGCAAGACGGCATAACCTCGTTTCCCGAATCCGCCGGCCTGTATCGCACGCTGGGCACGGCTCAATACCGGCTGGGCGAGTTCGAATCTGCAAAACAAAGGCGTGCAGCAAGCCGTCACTTTGGACAAATCGCATCCCTTGTCCTACTTTTTAGTGGGTTCGGCGCTTCGCTCTTCCGGAAAGAGCGGCGCCGCCGCCCTTTGCTCTTTCACGTTCCGCCGCAATTTCGCGCCTCATGATCAACGAACTCAAGTCCGCGTGGCCCTGGCCGGCGACGGCCGCGGTGGTGTCGGCCGCACTGGCGATTCCGGCCGGCTACGCCGGCATCGACGGGCCGCCGGCGATGCGCTGCGGTTGGCTGCTCGCCGGCGCGCTGGCGGCCAGCGGCCCGTGGTGGTTTGGCTGGCGCCGCGCCCAACGCCAGCAGCACGCGACTCGCCGCTGGTTAGAGCGGCTGGCGCAGACCGAGCCGCGAGATTGGGCCGACGCCTTGAGCGGCGCCGCGCTGCCGGTCGGGGACCGGAAATCTGCGTGCTTCCAGGCGTTCGAGAAATTGCAGGAGCGGCTGGCCGAGCATTCCCGGCAACTGGCCGAAGCCGAACACGCCCGCGCGGCGCTCGAAATCCGCTCGCGGCGAGCGGCCGAGCAAGCCGAGCGCGCGCGACTCATCTTGGGCAGCCTGCCCGAACCGGTGATCGCCGTCGACACCTATGGCGCCTTGTCGCTGGCGAATCCCAGCGCCGAGCGGCTGTTCGGTTTCGACGCGCAGGCGATCGGCGCGCACGGCGTCGCACAGTGCCTGCGCTCGAACCGGCTGGCCGCCGCGATCAACGAACTCCGCCGCTACCAATCGCCGACGAGCCGCACGGAGGAATTCGAAATCGAGTCGGCCGACGGGCAGTCGCGCTGGTACAAGGTCACCACGACCACCATGCCCGGCGAAGGCGAAGGCGGTCAAGGCGCCGTCGTGTTCTTTCGCGACATCAGCACCGCCAAGGCCAACCAGCGGCAGAACGCCGAATTCGTCTCGGCCGCCAGTCACGAAATGAAAACGCCGCTGGCCGGCATCAAGGCCTATGTCGAGCTGCTCGCCGACGGCGACGCCGAAGACGAAGCCACGCGCGAAGAGTTCCTGGGCGTCATCAACGGGCAAGCCGATCGCTTGCAACGGCTGATCGACAACCTGCTCAACATCGCCCGCATCGAAGCCGGCGCCGTCAAAGTCAGCAAGCAGAGCCAGCCCTTGAACGAGATTCTGACCGAAGCGTTCCGCGTCGTGCAGCCCAGCGCCGAAGCCAAGCAGATCCGGCTGGTGCAGGACATGAGCCCGCTGTACCTGGGCGTGCTGGCCGATCGCGACATGCTGTTGCAAGCCGCGATCAACCTGATGTCGAACGCCGTCAAGTACACGCCGCCCGGCGGCCAGGTGACGCTCCGCAGCCGGCTGCTCGATTCCGAAGTCTCGTTCGAAGTGGAAGATACCGGCGTGGGGCTCGGCCCGGAAGACTGCCGGCGGGTGTTCGACAAGTTCTATCGCGTGGAAAAAAACAAGCAGATGGCCTCCGGCACGGGTCTCGGCCTGCCGCTGGCCCGGTATATCGTCGAGGACGTTCACAACGGGCGCCTCGCCCTGAAGAGCCGCCTGGGAGAAGGCAGCGTCTTCACGGTGACCTTGCCCCGTTCGGGACAAATGGGCTGACCCAAGCGGACCGCCAGGCGGTCCAGGAGAGATGCGATGAGCGTTCGCGTTTTGATGTGCGACGATGAGATTCACATTTTAAGGGCCGCCGAATTCAAGATCGCCCGGGCCGGGTTCCAGGTGCGCTGCGCCTGCGACGGGCAGGCCGCCTGGGAGGCGATTCAAGAGGAGCGGCCGGACATCCTGATCACCGACTTTCAGATGCCGCGCCTCGACGGCCTGGGTCTGATCCAGCGGCTGCGCGAAGACCCGGCTACGCGCGACTTGCCGGTGATCGTGCTGACGGCCAAGGGCTTCGAGGTCTCGCCGCAGGAACTGGCCGAGAAATGGGGCGTGATCGCCGTGATCGGCAAGCCCTTCAGCCCGCGCGAACTGCTGCGGCTGGTCGAAAGCGTCGCCGCCGGATTGACGGCCGCAACGAGGGACTAATGCTCCTGCATTGCTGAAATGACACTCCGCCAACGAAGCTGAGTGGGATGGCTGGCGGCAGAGCCTTGGCGATGCCCCAGCGACGTCCACATCGAACCCGCCGAACGCTGCTTGCGCGTCCGCTACCGCATCGACGGCCGGATGTACAAATCGCTCGAAGTCCCGCAGCACTTGCTGGGCGCCGTGACCAGCCGCATCGAGATCATGGCGGCGCTCGACATCGGCGAGCGCCGGCTGCCGCAGGACGGCCGCATTCACGTGCTGCTCGACGGCCGCAAGATCGACCTCCGACGTGACGGGCAACGTGTGGTGCGAACGGCTCTGGCGAAAGGTGTCTCGCGACGTCACCGAAGGCAAGCAGTGCCATTCGTTCCTGACAGCTTTTCCTCACCCTGAGCTCTATGCAGGCCGACTACCGACCGCCGCGTTTTTGGGCGGGGCGACCGAAATCGCCTGGCACGTCTCCGAAACTAGTGCTGCCGAAGAACGACTTGCCGTTTCCCACCAGCGTCTCTGGCTTAAAGCGGGACATCGGCAGTAATGGGTGCTCGATGACAAAGCGATGATCTGCCAACACGTGGCTCCGCGCGATGCCATCCACGGCTCGGCCCAAGGAGAGCGCGCCGTCGGCGCCAATCGGCAGACGCGGGGCCGCTCCGGCGAACAACTCTGGGAAACCGCTCGTTGGCTGTTCAATCTCGCCGTCGCTGAAACCCGCTTGCCGCAGGAATTCGACGTGCGCATCACGCACCCTGGTCTTTCGATCTTCACTTCGTTCGGTGATTTTGCCGTAGGTAGCCAGCGCCCACTCCAGCTCCCCTTGCAAGTCCTCCGGTCCCACAAAGCCGGTCAAGACGTGAAAGATTTCGCCCGAGGGCGTCACGAACATAATTTGAACGTTTTGCCGGCCGTTGCCTCGAACACATGGTCCGGCCGGGTCGCGCGGGGCATGAGAGAACGATTCTCCCGCCGTCGCATCTCCTCGCGTATTGATGCGAAGGCAAATGAATTCTTCGTTCAGCAGCTTCCGCACGGAATCGTCAGAGAACGACACGGTTCTCATCGAATGCCCGGCGCTTCACATGAAACCGGCCAGGTCGCCAAGTACGCGGAAACAGAAGACCGGCTTGCCTTCATTGGGCGACTTACTCTTGGCCGCGGCACTACGAGCGCTCTCGAGCGAGCCGAACCACGAAATGCCAAACAACTCTTCGGTTTGCGCCGCTCCAGCACGGCGACCGGTGCGCGAACGCGCCTTCGCAACCCGCAAGCGGTCGCGGTTTTTTTCCCGCAGCCTGGCTTCAGTCTTGTCCTGTCGAGTCGAATCGCGGCCCGAATGCTTTGACGCCCGTTCCGCGGAGGCGCCATGGACAGCAAAAAACAATGACGCCAATACGGCGCCGGCAAGCAAACGCCAGGAAATGCGAAGGCGGGGACTCATCGACTTCTCCATTGTCGGATTCGAAGAATTGCAAGAGTCACTTTCAGCAGGCGACTTGAACCGCTGTATTGTACTCAATCGATGCGCTATGCCAAGCAATTGCGCCGAGCGGTGGCATCCATGCGATCTAACTCTGCAACACATCGCGGATCGAGAACGCGAAGGACTGCGCCGTTCGCCCTCACCCCAGCCCTCTCCCAAAGGGAGAGGGGGTTTTTGATACGGCTCTTCTCCCAAAGGGAGAGGGAGCTTGACTACCTCCTCGTTGCTACTCGTCCTGCCCGGGCGCCACCGACTTGGTGGCGTCGATGCCCAGCGATGCCAGCCCCGAGATGATGAAGCTCACGCCGCAGACGGCGAAGGCGACGTCCCAATTCCGCACGGCGACGCCGCCGGGGCCGCTCGACATGCTCACCCATTGCAAGAGCGGCGGCGAGACGGCGGCGCCCAGATTGCCCCACATGTTGCCCCAGCCGAGCACGGCGCCGACGTACTTGCCGCCGACGTCCTGCAGGCAGGCCCAGGTGCCGGCCACGCCCAAATCGGTGGCGAAGGCCACGACGGCGAAGGCGGCCGTGGCGGCCCAAGGCGAATCGAGACTCGGCAGCGCAAAAAAAGCCGCGGTCGCCAGGAATCGCGACAACGCCAACGGCAAACTGCGGCCCCAACGAAGGCCCAGCCGGCGCGCGGCCCAGTCGGTGAGCCAGCCGCCCATCAACATCCCGGCCATGCCGACCAACAACACGACCGTGGCCATCAAGCCGCCCGCTTTGTCCGGCGCGTGCTGGGCCTCTTTCAAATACGTGGGCAACAAGGTGACCAGAAAGGCCCAGCCGACGTTGGTCGTGAATTGCGAGAGGTTCATCAGCCACATGCTTGCACTGCGGAGCACGAGCCGGACGACGACCGCCGTTTCCCCGGCCCGATGGGCCGACGCGGCGCCCGCGCCGGCGGGTCTGCCGTAGGCGATCAAGGCTTGCTCCGCAGCGTTGGCGCGCGGATGTTCGGCCGGCCTTTCGCGAAAGAAGATCCAAAAGGCCGCGGCCACGAAGGCGCCGACGACGCCGTACAGCACCATCACCGCCTGCCAGCCGCGGCAGACCGAAATCAGCCAGGAAGTCGAGTACGGCGCCACGGCCCCGCCTAACCGCCCGCCGAAGGCCACGACGCTGCTGGCCATGCCTCTTTGACCGATCGGCATCCAGCGGCTCAAGATGCCGCCGCTGGTCGGATACGCTCCGGCTTGCGCCATGCCCACGCTCAGCCGCAACCCGAACAGCATCACGAACCCGATGGCCCAGCCCGTCATGGCCGTGAACAACGACCAACTGAGAATATAGATCGTCATCATCAACCGTGCGCCGAAGCGGTCGCTGATCCAGCCCCCCGGCACCTGCCCCAGCGCGTAAGACCAGAAGAACGCGCTCAGACTCCAGGCGATCTTGACGTCGGTCAGCTCGAGCGTCTCTTTGACCGAGTCATATTTCAAGACCTCGGCCAGGCAGATGCGGTCGAGATACAGCAGAAACGAGGCCAGCGTGGTAACCCCCAGAATCATCCACCGCACGCGCGACGGCGGCGCCTCTTCGCCAGTACTCGCGCTGGGCTCTGCTTCGGCCAGGGGCGATTGAAAGGGATTGGCCATAGTCCGGGGGATGCAACGATGCGCTGGATCCGTTCACTGAAGCGCGACAGACTAACGCGAAGAATCGCAATCTGGCGAAATATCTGATGACCGAGGCCGGCATATCCTACCAGACGGGCGATCGCGCGACTCCGCTATTTTCAAGCAACCACGGATTCCCCAGCGTGACCTTCGGCCGCAACCCATTGAGCCACGGATGGAACACGGATCAAACACGGATGAAATGCAGAACGAGGCTCTTCCGCAGAATCCATGGGCGGTTTTATCGCTGCTTAGCAGGGTTGGGGTTGCGTTTTCCAAGGCATTGCCGGGCAAATAAACGTGGCGTTGGTATGTGAGACGCCGGTAAGGAGGCAAATCGGAAAACACCATGTCCGATCCGTGTTCGATCCGTGTTTCATCCGTGGCTCGCCTCCGCCAAGATCGCCGCATGAATCCTCGCGAGACGCGGAGAAATAGAACGTTTGTAGTACGGACGACACGGATATCTGAATGGAAAATCCGTGCCATCCGTGGTTCCACGAGCAACAACGGAGGATTGAATAGCGTTCTTGCCGGGCCTACCAGCGGACGGCCACTTTGACCACGGCCTTGTGCAAGTCGCCCTGCCCGGCCAGCGGCGCGTGCGCGTCCTCGGGAAAGAAGACCGCAAACGACAGCGGCTTGACGGCGAACCAACTCTCGGGGATGTCGCCGAAGAATCCTACGTCCTTCTCGGCCTCGTAAGGAGATTCGATCGCCGAGCACTCGGGCGTCGATTTCCAGCCGATCTCCTCGGCGCCGGCGACGGTGAATTGGATATCGATATACTTGCGGTGCGATTCCAGCTTGGCGCGTTGCCGTCCGCGCCCCGGCTCGCGGCCGATGACGACCAGCAAGCGATCGCCGTCGAGGGCATGTTTACCGGGGGCCATGCCCCCCACGTCGGGGCGGCGTAAAAAGTCGAACGCCGGCTTGAAGCCCGGATGAATCGGCAGATAACGCTCCCAGTTGGCCAGGCGATCCAAGATCATCGAACGAAACTCCTCTTATTGCCGCCGCACGAGCCGCGTCGGTTCGTCGTTGCGGACCCGACCGCACTGACGAATCGACCTCGCCGGCGAATTGCTTGCCGAGCAAAGATCGCCTCTTCTCCGGCGCCCCAAGCGTAGCAGCTTATCGTCAATTAGCAATCATTCGGAAACCGCCGCTTGTTGACGCAGCTCCTTGGTTTTTATTTGACCGCGAACGGTCCAGATGCGATCTTGGTCGGCGACGAGCCCGCCAGACTTCAGCCTGCCCGCCGCGGACGTTGAAAATCGCTTCTTAACGACTTTTATCCCGTCTTTTGGGGAGAGTAAACGCCATGAAATATAATTACTTGGCTGGCGCGGCCAGCTTGCTCTTGATGGTGAGCCCCGCCCTGTTGGCGGCAAACGATGACGGCTTCGCGATGAGTTTGTTCAACGGCCGCAACCTCGACGGGTGGGTCGTGACCGGCTGCAAGGCGGGGGTCGAAGACGGGCTGCTCGTGTTGCAAGAGGGGGACGGGCTCGTGCGCTCGGAGCACGATTACGGCGACTTCGTGCTCGAACTCGATTGGCGAGCCCGGAAGGGCGAGGCCTGGGACTCGGGCGTTTATTTTCGCGCCGACGTGCCGGCCGCCGGAAAGCCCTGGCCGAGCCGCTATCAGGCCAACCTGGAGCAAGGCAAGGAGGGCAACGTCAAAAACCTGAAAGGCGCCGAGAGCAGCGGCCTGACGAAGCCAGGCGAGTGGAATCATTTTCGCCTGCGCGTCGTCGGCTCGCAGGCCGAGTTGCAGCTCAACGGCAAGCCCGCCTGGAAGGTCGACGGCGTCAAGCCGGCGCGCGGTTACGTCGGTTTTCAGGCCGAGATCGCCAAGGGCGGGCAGTTCGAGTTTCGCAACATCCGCATCACCGAGCTCGATCATCGCAGCTTGTTCAACGGCCGCGACCTGAGCGGCTGGGAGGGCGCCGGACAAGACGCCGCAAAGTGCTGGACCGTGGAAGACGAAACGCTCGTCTGCACCGGCAAGCCGGGCCCCTGGCTGCGCAGCAAGCGCGAGTACGGCGATTTCAATCTGCGGCTGGAGTACAAGCTCAAGCCCGGCGGCAATTCGGGCGTCTACGTCCGCGTGCCGTTCGACGGCGATCACCGCGGCAAGGAACTTTCAGGCGGCCAGCCGAGCGGCATCGAGGTGCAGGTGCTCGACGACGCCGACCAGCGGTATCAAGACTTGAAACCTTACCAGTATTGCGGCAGCCTCTATGCCATCGTCGCGGCCAGCCCGCACGTCGGTCGCCCGGCAGGCCGCTGGAACTCGCTGGAAATCGACTGCCGCGGCGCCGATTATCGCATCGTGCATAATGGCGTGACCGTCGTCGATGCCAAGGGCGAAGCGACCCCTGAATTGAAACAGCGGCTGCTCCGCGGTTATCTCGGTTTGCAGAATCACAGCGAAGAAGTTTGGTTTCGGAACCTTCGGATCGCAGAGGCGCCATGAATCGTAAAGCAAGTTTTCAAGACGTAGGGAGGGCGCGGTTCTTTTCGGCGCTGTTCATTAAAGCGCTATTCGTCGCGGCGCTGTTCATTGCTCCGGGCGCGCGCGCCTCGGCCGAAGACCGCATGCGCGAGCTGCAGGCCCAAGCCATCGCCCAGGATCGGGCCGCTTGGGGCCATTGGGGGCTTGACCCGCAGAAGTACTCAGGCTGGAAGACGCATTCGAACCGTTTGATCCCGGTTTACACGTTCGGCGTTTCGCTCGCAGGCGTGGCGGGCGAGCATAGCCCCTACCGCGATGTCGGGCGGATCGCCAAGCTCTACGGGCGCTTGCCCGAGGGCGCGCTCAACCCCCAAGCCGATTACTTCGATCAAACCGACGTCTGCTCGCTGCAAAAAGCGGCCATCGCGGCCGGCAAGAAGTACGTCATCCTGATGATCTTCGACGGCATGGATTGGCAAACCACCTGGGCCGCCGCCACCTATCGCAATGGCCAGGTGGCTTACCGCAAAGGGCGCGGCACGGGGTTGGCCTTTCAAGATTATCGCGGTGCGGACACTGACTTCGGCTACTTCGTCACCAGCCCGCACAACGAAGGCACGACCTACGACGCCAACGCTCAGCGCGTGGTCAGCGTCGGCGGGCTGATTCCTGGCGGCTACGATTGGCGGATGGGCGGCCCTAATCCCTGGACCCTCGGCCTGGACCCGGCCTATCTGATCTCCAAGTCGGAACTGCGGCGCCAGGCCTATACCGATTCGTCGGCTTCGGCCACGTCGATGACCGTCGGCATCAAGACCTACAACGACGCCGTCAACGTCGACGAACGAGGCAAGCAAGTCACGCCGATCAGCCGCGAATTGCAGCCGCGAGGCTATTCGATCGGCGTGGTCACCAGCGTGCCGATCAGCCACGCCACGCCGGCCTGCGCCTACGCCAACAACGTTTCGCGCGACGATTACCAGGATCTCACGCGCGATCTGGTCGGTTTGCCTTCGATCGCACATCCCGACGAGCCGCTCTCGGGCGTGGACGTGCTGATCGGCGCCGGTTGGGGCGCCGAGATCGTGGCCGATCGCGGCCAGGGCGACAACTTCGTGCCGGGCAATCGGTATCTTACCGCCGAAGATCAGCAGCTCGTCGACGCCGAGCAGGGCGGCAAGTACCAACTCGCCTTGCGAACCGCCGGCCAAAAAGGCGCCGACGTGTTGACCGCCGCCGCGCGACAAGCAATCGCCGAAAAGCGGCGCCTGTTTGGTTATTTCGGCGTGGCGACGACCGGCCACCTGCCGTTCCGCACGGCCGACGGCGGCTACAACCCCGCGCCAGGCGTCGGCGCGAAGACCGAAGTTTATCGCGAAGCGGACGTCGTCGAAAACCCGACCTTGGCCGAGATGTCGACCGCCGCGCTCGACGTGCTCGGCGAAAACCCGCGCGGCTTTTGGCTGATGATCGAAGCGGGCGACGTCGATTGGGCCAACCACGACGACAATCTCGACAACTCGATCGGGGCCGTGCTCAGCGGCGACGACGCCTTCCGCGCCGTGACCGGCTGGATCGAGGCCCGCAACGGCTGGGATCAAACCGCGCTGATCGTGACCGCCGATCACGGGCACATGCTCGTGCTCGACGATCCCGAAGCGATCGCCGCCGCCGGGCGCGCCGGCCGGGGAGAGGAGGCAAAGGGCGCTGAGAGTTCTGACGCAAGGTAGCCAAAGTAGCAGGCATACTCCGGATGCCGTCGCCTAGCTTGCCTCAGCGGCCGGCCGTTGGGCAATCCGCTGAAGGATCGCAAGACGCAAGAGCCCTTCAGGCGACGGCACATGGAATGTGCCTGCTACTATGTAGCAGGCATCCTCCGGATGCCGTCGCCTGGGTTGCCCCAGCGGCTCGCCCCTGGCGCAGGCCGGCTTGGGGATGGCAAGACGTATTGGATTTCAAGCGACGGCACATGGAATGTGCCTGCTACTTTCGAGCGGGAACCGGGGCTACAATTCACTCGCCGCTAACAGAACGCGAACAATCAACAGGTACCTTGCTCACAAGAACCGAAGGTCGAGAAGCGAATCTTCCTTGGGACGAAATGTGGCGCAAAGCGATAAGTGTAAATAGCTAAAGCCTATTGGAGTAGCGAAGTGAGTTCGAAGAATCTGCGATCGAGCATTGCGCGGGTCGTCGTCGTCGGCTTGGTCGGCGTTTTGGGATGTTCGGGCGATGCCAAGCCGCCGGCAGCCAATTCCGCAGGCCCCGCAGCCGCTTCCCAGGCGCCTGCCGCCGAAACTGCCGCGACCGGCGATCAGGCGCCCGAGGAGCATCCGCCCGCCGAAGCGCCGGCCGCTAGCGAAGCCTCCGCGCCGGCCGTCGAGGCGGCAAACGCCAACGCCTCGAATTCCAACGCCGTCGAAGCAGTCAAAGACTTGCCCGTCTACGCGGAGGTCGAGGGGGTTTCCGGCACGATCAAGAGCGTCGGCTCCGATTCAATGATCAACCTGATGACCTACTGGTGCGAGGACTTCGGCCGGCACTATCCAAGCGTTCAGCCGGAAATCGAAGGCAAAGGCTCGGCCACGGCGCCCCCGGCATTGACGGCGGGCACGGCCAATTTCGGGCCGATGAGCCGCCCGATGAAGGCCAAAGAAATGGACGAATTCGAGGCCAAATTCGGCTATAAGCCGACGGCCTTGAAGACCAGCATCGACATGTTGGCCGTCTACGTCCACAAAGACAACCCGATCAAAGGGCTGACCTTCCAGCAACTCGACGCCCTCTTTTCCAAGAACCGCAAGGGGGGCTATCCCAAGGACATTCGCACCTGGGGCGACTTGGGCCTGACGGGCGTTTGGGCCAATAAGCCGATCAGCCTCTACGGCCGCAATTCGGCCTCCGGCACCAACGGCTACTTCAAAGAGCACGTGCTGTTCAGCGGCGACTACAAAGATTCGGTGATCGAGCAGCCGGGCAGTTCGGCCGTCGTGCAAGGGGTCGCCAAAGACAAGTGGGGCATCGGCTACAGCGGCATCGGCTACCTGACGGCCGACGTGCGGGCCGTGCCCTTGGCGGCCGAAGAAGGGGATGATTTCGTCCCGGCCGAGCCGGAAAACGCCTTCAGCGGCGAGTATCCGCTCAGCCGCTACCTGTACGTGTACGTCAATTATAAGCCCGGCAGCGAACTGGACCCCTTGCGTCGCGAGTTCATCAAATACATATTCAGTCAAGAAGGCCAGCAGGACGTTGTCAAGGACGGCTATTTGCCGGTCAAGCCCCAGACCGCTTCTGAAGCGCTCGGCTCGGTGGGAATCTCGACCGACGAATAGGTTGCCAATCGCGAATGAGTTCGCCCAAGTCGTTCACCGGCCGTAACCGTCGGCGCCGCACGCGATGGACCGTGCGGCTCACGGATAAGCTGGCGCACGGGCTGATCGTGGGCGGGGGCATCGGCGCCATCGTCGCGGTCTCGCTGGTCTGCGTGTTCTTGCTGTGGGTCGTGCTGCCGTTGTTCGAGGCCAGCTCGGTCGCCAGTTCCGATACGATCCGCTCTCCCTTCGGTTCGCGCCGCCTGTTGCACCTGGCTACGGACGAGTACCAGATCGCCTGCTGGGGCTTGAGCGACGATGGTGCGATCGAAGTCGTTCGGCTCGCCGCGGCAGAAACGCAGCCCGGCGGCGACGAGACTCCGATCACGGTCGAGCGGCGCAAGCTGTTCGCCGACGGCCCGGCCTTGACCGCGGCGGCCTTTTCCTTGACCTCGACCGACGTCGCGCTGGGCTTCGCCGACGGCTCGATCCGGCTGGGCGAGATCGGCTTTCGCACGCGCTTCGTCGACGAGGAACAACTCGGCCCCGATGCCCAGGGCCTGCGGCCGGGGCAGGTGCTGTTGGTCGAAGGCGGATTGATCGAGCGCACGCCCGAGGGCCAGATGCGGCGCCAGGAACTGTCGGCCGAGTTCGGCGAGCCGCTTGCCGGCCCCTCTTCGTCGGCGATCACGCACATCGACATGAGCCAGCGGCCGTCGGGGCCCGTGCTGGCCACGCGCTCGGCCGACGGCGCTTTGGCCTTTCATCAGGTGCGGTCGAGGCGCGGTCTCGATGCCGACCAGGCGACCCGGCAACTGCGCAGCGTCGCGCTGCCGCTCGAAGACGTTTCGCCGTCAGAGGCGCCGCTGCGAGTGCTGGTTTCGGGCGTCGGCGACAACGTGTTTGCGGCCTGGCCCGACGGGCGCTTGCTGCGTTACGACGTCAAGAACTTCAAGGCGCCGGCGTTGGCGGAATCGATCGATCTCGTGCCCGAGAGCGACGCGCGGCTGACCGCTTTGGAGTTCATGATCGGCAAAACCACGCTGGCGGCCGGCGATTCGCTGGGCCGAGTGCGCGGCTGGTTTCGGGTCAATGAACAACCGGCCGGCGAAGGCGCCGCAGCCAGCGCCGCGCACCTGGTCGCGGCCCACGATCTCGCCGGCGAAGGGCGCCCGGTCGTGTCGCTGGCCCCCTCGGCCCGCAGCCGGATGTTCGCCGCCGGTTATGCCGACGGCCGCGTGCGACTGTATTATTTGACCAACGACGATCTGCTGCTGGAAGCCTCGAATCAGGCCGATCGGCCGTGCTCGACGCTGGCGATTTCGCCCAAAGACGATGGCTTGCTGGGCGGCGCCGCCGGCTCGCTTTCGCTTTGGAAGCTGAATGTCACCCATCCGGAAGTGACGTTGCGTTCGCTGTTCCTGCCCGTCTGGTACGAAGGCAACGCCCGGCCGACCTACGATTGGCAGTCGTCGGGCGGAACCGACGATTTCGAGCCCAAGTTGGGCCTGATGCCGCTGATCTTCGGCACCTTGAAAGTCACCTTGTATTCGCTGCTGTTCGGCGTGCCGTTGGCGCTGCTGGCGGCCGTTTACACCAGCGAGTTTCTGCACCCGCGGGCTCGCACGCGGATCAAGCCCACGATCGAATTGATGGCCAGCCTGCCGAGCGTGGTGCTAGGCTTCGTCGCCGCCTTGATCTTGGCACCGCTGGTGGAAGGCATCTTGCCGGAGATTCTCACCTCGCTGGTCACGATCCCGTTCACGCTGCTGTTGGGAGCGTTCTTGTGGCAAACGCTGCCCTCCTCCACGCGGCTGGCTTTGGGACATTACCGCCTGGTGCTGATGTGCCTGGCGCTGCCGGCCGGCGCCGTGCTTTCCTGGAAGCTGGGGCCGCTGGTCGAGCGCTGGCTGTTCGCCGGCGACATCAAGACCTGGCTCGACGGCGGCGCCGACAAGGCGTCGGGCGGCTGGGCGTCGGGCGGCTGGATGCTGCTGCTCGTGCCGCTGGCCGGCCTGACGACGGCCTGGCTGTTGGCGAGCTACGTACACCCGTGGCTCCGCCGCCGCTCGACCGCTTGGAGCGAGGCGCGGATGGCCGGCGTCGAACTGGTCAAGTTTGGCGGGGCGGCTGTCGTCGCGCTGCTGTTGGCGATCGTCGCATCGCGTCTGTTGGCCGGACTGGGGCTCGATCCCCGCGGTTCGTTCTTGGGCGCGTACAACCAGCGCAACGTCCTGATCGTGGGCTTCGTGATGGGCTTCGCCATCATTCCGATCATTTACACGATCGCCGAAGACGCGCTGTCTTCGGTTCCCCAGCACTTGCGATCGGCTTCGCTGGGCGCCGGCGCCACGCCATGGCAGACGGCCACGCGGATCATCATTCCCACCGCCATGAGCGGCTTGTTTTCGGCCGTGATGGTCGGTCTGGGCCGCGCGGTGGGCGAGACGATGATCGTGCTGATGGCCGCCGGCAACACGCCGGTGATGGACTGGAACCTGTTCAGCGGCGGGCGTTCGCTCTCGGCCAATCTGGCGGTCGAACTGGCCGAAGCCGTGCGCGACAGCACGCATTACCGCACGCTGTTCTTCGCCGCATTGGTGCTGTTCGCCTTGACGTTCGTGTTGAATACGGTGGCGGAAAGCGTGCGGCAGCGGTTTCGCAAGAGGGCTTTCCAGCTATGAGCGCGCCGCTGAGTTCCGGAACGATCCCCACGCCGGCGGCCGCGACGCCCGCAACGGCTGCGCCCGCGCGCTGGCGTCGCCGGCGAACGTCGCTGAGCGCTCACGGCGAGCCGATGGTCTGGCTCACCGGCGGCGCGCTGGTCGCCGCGCTGGCGATGATCGTCGGCCTGTTGGGCTGGGTGTTCTTCGAAGGCGTAACCACCTTCTGGCCGGCGCCCGTCGTGCTGTTCAAGACCTTGGATGGCAAGGCCGTGCTGGGCGAAGTGGCTCGCACGGAAGAGTATCAGCCGGAACCGTCCGCCTTCGAGCACTACGATTCGCCGGTGGCCGCCCAGGCCCGCGCGAAGGTCGAAGCCGCGGGCGGCAAAGCCGAGCGGCGGCTGCTGCGGACCGGCAATTTCGAATTGACGAACACGCACTTCGAACTCGTACCCGATTTCTTCGTGGCGTCACAAGAATTCCCGCCCTGGGCGCTGGTCGTCGAACGCATGACGTGGGGCCGATTTTACGGCTGGCCGAGCGCCTTCGTGCTCGACGGCAAAACCGTCGCCGAAACGCCCGAGGAAACCTGGGCCCGCTTCTCGCAGTATCATGCGGCGGTTCGCAGCCGCGCCGCCCAGCGCGACTCGCTCGAAGAGCAAATCGGCCGGATCAACGGCAAGTTGAGCGAAGAGCAGCTACGCGTGCGCGCGGTCGAATTGCACAACGAGCCCGATTCGCCGGAGCGGGCCGAAGCCCAACGGCGGCTCGCCGAAGTGCAAGCCGACGCCGACCAGCGGATTTCGGCCTTGCGGCAAGAGATTCAAGCGCTCGAGCGAGAGAACGCGCGCTACGAAATGCAGATGACCACCGCCCAAGGCCAACGCGCCACGCTCGCCTTGGCCGAGATCGTCCGCGCCTATCCGGCGAATCAGCTTGGCTTCGGCGGCAAGCTGAGCGTCTATGGCTCGCGCTGGCTTGAGTTCCTCACCCAAAAGCCGCGCGAGGCCAACAGCGAAGGAGGCGTCTTCCCGGCCATTTTCGGGACCGTGGTGATGACCCTGGTGATGACCCTGGCGGTCGTGCCGTTCGGGGTGTTGGGCGCCTTGTATATGCGCGAATACGCCCGAGCCGGGTTGATCGTCAGCGCGGTGCGGATCGCCATCAACAACCTGGCGGGCGTGCCGAGCATCGTGTTCGGCGTGTTCGGGCTGGGGTTCTTTTGCTACAGCGTCGGCGGCTACATCGACGGCGGCTCGTCGAACCCCTGGCAGCCGCCGGCCTGGTGTACGGCGCTCGGCCTGGCGCTGGCGACGCTCGTCGCCGCCATCGCGGCCTCGGCCGCGGCGGTTCGACGGGGGATCGCCCGGCCGCGGGTCTACAGCAGCGTGGCCTTGGGGCTGTGGTTGGCGGCCGCCGCGCTCGCGGTGACGGTGCTGGCGACAAACCCTTACTTTCACGGCTTTTTCGAAGCGCGACGCTCGGAAGGCAGCCCGACCTTCGGCAAAGGCGGGTTGCTGTGGGCCTCGCTGACCTTGGCCCTGCTGACGCTGCCGGTGGTGATCGTGGCCACCGAAGAGGCGCTGGCCGCCGTGCCGCGCTCGATGCGCGAAGGTTCGTTCGCCTGCGGCGCGAGCAAGTGGCAAACGATCTGGCGGATCGTGCTGCCGCGGGCCATGCCGGGGATCATGACCGGCATGATCCTGGCCATGGCGCGGGGCGCCGGCGAGGTGGCCCCGCTGATGCTCGTCGGGGCGGTCAAGCTGGCCCCCGAATTGCCGCTCGATTCGAGCGCGCCGTTTCTGCACCCCGAGCGCAGCTTCATGCACCTCGGCTTTCACATTTTCGATCTCGGCTTTCAAAGCCCCAACAGCGACGCGGCCAAGCCGATGGTCTTCACCACGACGCTCTTGTTGATCGCCATCATCGCCGTGTTGAACATCGCGGCGGTCAAGGTCCGCTCGCGCTTGAGCCGCCGCTTCGCGTCGAACCAGTTCTAACGCTTATGGATCCCCCGATGCAATCCACGCCGGCCCAAAACCCCCAGCCGATCAAACCCGCGGCTGCGACGCCCGAACGAGAACATGCCGCCCGCGGGCGCCGCGCGCCGATCGTGGGCCGGTTGGAAGCCATCTCGCGCGGCGAAAGCATTCCGACCGAGACGCATCCGGCCCTGGCCCATGCCGAGGCCGTGTTGGAAATCGACGGTTTCTGCCTCTGGTATGGGTCGAAGCAGGCGCTGTTCGACGTCTCGCTCCGCATTCCCCGCGGCAAGGTCACCGCGCTGATCGGCCCTTCGGGCTGCGGCAAGTCGACGCTGTTGCGATCGGTCAACCGGCTCAACGACCTGATCGACACCGTGCGCACCTCGGGCGACATGCGGCTCAACGGCGACACGATCTACCATACGCGCGTCGACGTGATCGAGCTGCGCAAACGGATGGGCATGGTCTTTCAGAAGTCGAACCCCTTTCCGATGAGCATCTACGAAAACGTCGTCTACTCGCTGCGGATCGACGGCGAGCGCGATCGCCGCGTGCTCGACGAAGTCTGCGAGCGCAGCCTCCGCGGCGCCGCGCTGTGGGACGAGGCCAAAGACCGCCTGCACGAAAGCGGGCTGAGCCTCTCGGGCGGCCAGCAGCAGCGGCTGTGCATCGCCCGGGCCATCGCCGCCGAACCCGAAGTGCTGCTGATGGACGAGCCGTGCTCGGCTTTGGACCCGATCGCCACCGGCAAGATCGAAGACCTGATCCGCGAGCTGCGAGGATCGTATTCGGTGCTGATCGTGACCCACAACATGCAGCAAGCCTCGCGAACCAGCGACTACACCGCCTTCATGTACCTGGGCCGCGTGCTGGAATACGGTCCGACGCAGGACATCTTCACCAAACCCTACTTGAAAGACACGGAAGATTATGTGACTGGCAGGTTTGGGTAAGTCGCGTCATAATTAGGGTTCTGCATTCGGTTTACAATCGAGAACCACATCCCGCTCGGAACAGAAAAGAAAGGGGGCCAGGACCGATGGCTGATGCGTTCAATCCCTATCGCGCCTGGCTGGGCGTGACGTCGCAATCGGCGCGGCCGACGCATTATGAGCTGCTTGGATTGACCGCCGAGCGCTGCGACGCTCCCTTGGTCGCCGAGGGCTTCCGCCGGCAGATGAACCGGCTGAATCCCCACTTATCAGGGGAGCATGCCGCGACGGCGCAACGAATTGCCGGCGAATTGGCCAACGCCCGCGTCGTCCTGCTGACCCCCACGACGAAGCGGGCCTACGACGCCGAATTGGCATCGCGATCTCGCAGGGCGCCTGCGGCCCAGCCGCCGGGATCGTCTGCCGCCGCGCCGCCGTCAACTTCCGGCTCGCTTTCCGGCGGCGGCTCGGCCGACGACTTGTTGCCGCCTCAAGCGGCTCCGGTTCCCGCGGCGCCGGTTCCCGTAACGCAAATGCCTGCCGCGCCAGTCTCCGCAACCCCGACCAGCGCCCCGCCCGCAAACCAGCCGCCTCCGCCGCCGATGCCCTCGCCTTACGCGGCGCCGCGACCCGTAGAAGCGGCATCCCTGCCGCTTTCCCAGCCGGCGCCGATGCCCTCGCCTTACGCGGCGCCGCCGGGCGTCGGTTATGTGCAACCCGGCGGCTATCAGCCGGCGCCGGGCTATGCGTACGCACAACCCTATCCGGCGCAGGGCGGCTATCCTGCGTATCAGCCCGCCAGCGGCCAGCCAGCTTATCCCGGCCAACAACCTTTTCCCGGCCAGCAAGTTTTTCCGGGCCAGGGCATGCCTGCTTCGGCCGCGTATCCTGCCGCCGCACCCCAGCCAGCGGCGCCGGTTCCTAGCGTGTCGACGGGCTCGTCAACAAGCAGCGTCTCGCGGCTTTCTCGTTCGAATCGCTCGTCGGCCGGCCCGATGCTCGCCGGGCTGTTGGTCGCCGGCGCTGCGGTGGCGGGCGGCGCGTACTACCTGGTCAAGGCCGACTCGGCCCAGACGCCCGCGGGCCCCGGAACCAACGCCCCTGCGAACGGGTCCGCCGTTGCGGCGAACGCGCCGGCTGCCAAGCAAACGCCCGACGAGCGAGTCGCCCGATCATCGCCGAACGGCGCCTCGCCCCGCCGCAAACCTATCAAGCCGCCCGTCGTCGCTCCGGTCGCTTCGTCGTCGAAAGACAAGCTGTTCGACCCCAACGCTCCCGACCCGGAACCGCCGCCCGTCGAAATGCCCGTGGAAATGCCTGTAAACGGCGCTCCGCAACCCGGTGCTACGGCTGCGCCAACGCCCGATTCGCCGAAACCCGATTCGCCGCGGCCCGCCAATCCGGCCGGTGATGCGCCCGCGGCCAGTCCCGAGGAGCAGGCCGCGGTGGGCGAAGCCTTGGCCGCCGCGCGGCAGGCGCTGGCCAGCCGCGACTTCACCGCCGCCGAAACCCATTTGGCCGAGGCCACGCTCGAAGCCACGGCGCCCGAGTCGTTGGCCGCGGTCGACCGGTTGGAATTCATGAACCGCTACCTGAAGGATTTTTGGGGCGCGGTGCGGCAGCAGTTGGAAAAGCTCGACGGCGCGGAAACGATCACCGTCGACGGCAAAGAGCTGAGCATCGTCGAGGCGTCTCCGGAGAAGATCATCTTTCGCTCCGCGGGCAAGCGCTACGAGTACGCCTTCGCCAAGCTGCCCGGCAAGCTGGCTTACTGGCTGGCCGATTCTTGGCTCGACCACGGCAACCCGGCCGCTTATCTCGTGCTCGGCGCCTTTCACGCCCTCGACGCCCAAGGCGACCGCCAGCAAGCCCGCCGGCTCTTCGACCAGGCCGCCGCCGGAGGGCTCGATGTAAGGCTGCTTCTGGCGGAGCTTGACGCGAGCGAAGGGAAGTAGGCCGCGACCGCTGCTGCGCGCCGCCCGACCCGTATTTACGCCGCCGCCACGTTCGTGTTGAGTTGACGGCGACGACGGTAGGTTGCAATCGCCAATCCGATGCCGCCGAGTCCGGCCAGCACAAAAGTCGATGGTTCGGGCGTCGGAACCATGGGAAACGCGTTGAACGGAGGCAGAGCAGGAGGAGGCGCCGGAGGAGGCGGAGGCGGAGCATCGTTTGCCGAGTAGGTAAACCCCCACCATTCGCCGCCGTAAAGCGTGACCGTGTTCAACGTCTTACCGTTACTCAGGGTACTCGTGACGTCCGTCGCCAAAACGGTCTGGAACTGCAACGCGACCACGGGATTATTCTCGTATTCGTTTTCATTAGCTACGGGCTCGTCCGCGAAGTACGTTTGCGTCGGGTTCGTTCCGTTGATGGTTCCCTTCGCTCCCGCGTAATAGGGCGTTTTACTATTCGATGAGGATGTGTCCACGACGCCGCCGTTGTCCAGAATGGGCCCGAAATTATGGCCGCGGCTCGTCCCCTCATAGGCTTGAACCCAGGTGGGATTGTCCAATTCCGGGGCGCCGTTGCCGTTCAGGTTGGGGGTGTAAGTAAGCTTGATGACCGCTCCGCCTAGTTCACCGGGTCCGACGGCTCCAAAACTCTTGTCATTCTCCGTTGGGAAGGCGGCTTGCTGGACGACAAATGGGAAGTAATCCGTGACGGTGATTCCCGATTGAACTAGTTTCTCGGTGGCTAACGAGGCCCAGCTGTAGGCCCACGCCTGACCCGATGGGCCGGATCCGTTTTTGGGATTGGCCTCGATGTAGTTGTCGAGCGAGTCGTTAATCCAAATGCACTCGCCGTTCAGATATAAATTGTATGGGAAGTTATAGGTAATCGAACTGACTGGAATTGGCCCGTCCGTTCCATTCGGCCCGTACGCCCCATACGGCCCCACCTCGGCCTGATGATAGTCGTCACCGTAGTAGGTCGGGCCTGCGGACTGGAAAATCCCGGCGGCGGCATACTCTGGCAAGAACAAAACTCCGCAGGCGAGCAAGCTGAATGCGATCAGAGGCGGAGCGGTTCGCTTCGCTCGCAAACTTCCGCAGCGCCGTAATCCCCGGAAGCACCTCAAGTGATGAGACATGACGACAGCTCCTTTCGAGAAGCTCAGTGATGGGGTCGGTGAGCCGACTGAGTGGACCACCGAGCGCTGTCGTCGAGGGCCCCGTCGTCGAAGGCCCGGCCCGAGATGCCTTCGCCCTTGGGAGCGCGCGTCGCCCCCCACCCGTCGAAAGGAAAAACTAAACTCGGCAAACCGCGTTTGTCAAGAAATATTTTGATGAGAAAATATTTTTGGGTCTTCCGCGGAATTCGTGGGTGAAAAGCGACGTCTCTTGGCGGGGCGCCGGGGCAGGGCCTGGGCGCCAAAATTTGACGCATACCATTGAAAACACACGGGCGCTGCGCTATTTTGCCTTCCCGGCTGCCAGCCGGCGGTATTTGATGTCGCGGAAGGCGCCGGTGGTATTCCAGGTGGCGATGCCGAGCGGCTTGGAACGCTCGACCTCGATGCGAATCGAAATCTTGCGGTCCTTCGTGGCCACGTCGACCACCGGCTGGTCGTCGATCCAGGCTTGAATCTTGGCGTCGGTCACTTTCAGCCGGATGCGATACCACTTGCCTTGCTTGAAGCCCATGCTGCGCGTGGTTTCGTTGTGGGCGGCGTCTTGGCCGTCGAGGCTCGAGAGCCCCACGACGCTGCCGCCCCAGCCGCCCACGATCAGGCTGCAAGGCGACGAGCCGACCGGAAACGTGAGCCCGCAGAAGAAGTCCGTACCGTCAACGCGCATCGCCTCCAGGCTCAACTCGTAGTCGGTCTTCGGGAAATCCTTGGTCCAGGTCACTCCGTTGCAACCTTCGGCGAAGCCGATCACGAGCTTGCCGTCTTCGACTTCCAATTCTCCGCTGCCGCCGAACTCGCTCGACTTCCAGCCGCCCAGCGACTTGCCGTCGAACAGGCTCTCCCACTTCGGCACGTCCGCCTTGGGCGGTTCGGCGTGCAATCCCGCGTCGGCCATCGACCACCAGGCCGCGAGACCGGCGCAGGCAACGAGGAACGCAAAGCGAGCAGGTTGGCGTGGCATCGGAGGCTCCTTCGTGGTTGGCAGGTAGACGGTAGACGGTAGACGGAACAGAGGGGCGGCCCTCACCCCGGCCCTTTCCCCGAGGGAGAGCGCGCGTTGCTCCTGTCGCGGCTCTCCTGACGCCCGACGCCTGACGCCTGTCGCCTCGCTCCTGTCGCCGGCCGCTTGTCTCCCTGGCGTCGCAGCAGGGACAGCACGAACATCGCCGCGGCAAAGATTGGAGCAACTTTCAACAGCACGGGCAACATCCGGGGGCGAAAAGCGACGACGGCGAACAACGCGGCCAGGCCGGCCAACAGCAGCTTGCTCTTGAGCTGCCTGGTTTGCGGCAACGCCAGCCAGAGCATCGCCATCACCAACCCGACGCGCAGGCAGGCGCCTTCCAGCACTTCGCCCCCAAAACCCCAGACATGACTCGCGGCGCCAACGGCCAGCAGCGCCACAGCAATGATTCCGATCGTCGGCCGGTGCATGACTCGATTATGCGTGTCTCGGCGCGCGGCCGCAAGGCGAAGGGAGTAGAACCAATCCGCGGACTGACGACGGGTTCGCGCCAGCCGCCGGCGCCAGCAAGACGCCGAGTGCGCGAAGCTGCTGGCGAAGCGGACGCTGACGAATCTCTACAAGTGAACGCCCCGCGTGGCTCGATCGGGCCCATCGCCGGCTCGATGAGGCCGTGTTCGCCGGCTACGGCTGGCCCGCCGATCTTTCCGACGACGAAATCCTCGCCCGGCTGCTGGAACTCAATCTCGAGCGTTCCGCCGCCGAGCAGCCAAAGTAGTAGGCATACTCCTAAGAAAATATTCTGTGGAGGGCCGGGCGCCCTCGCCCGGCGAATGCCGGACGGGCGGGGGCGCCCGTCCCTCCAAGAAAACAACCCGGCCCTCCAAGAAAACAACGCATTTTCATTCGTCGGGGCGACCGAAAGTCATGGCGCCTCCAAGAAAACAACGCATTTTCATTCGTCGGGGCGACCGGCAGTCATGGCGCCTCCGTATGCCGTCACCGGCGCGATGGTTGGGCGTCATGGCAGTCCTGGCGACGGCACACGGGAGTGTGCCTGCTACTTTGTCGCCAGCGGGGCCACGCGAGCTGGCAAACAACGTGTTGCCGCGGCCGATTCGCCCTCACCTAACCTCTCCCAGAGGGAGAGGGACGAGCAATAACCTTTCCCAGAGGGAGAGGGACGAGCCAGTCGTCCCTACCAAATCATGTTCCAGCCGACCGTCAGCAGCCAGCGGGCGCGCAACTGCGGGCCGTGCAGCGACTGGTAGATGGGAATGCCGCTCTCGACCGAAATGCGCTGGCCGGGGAAGCGGCCGTCGGGCAGATAGTAGTTCAGCCCGAACAGCAAGTCGAGCATCCGGCCGCCTTGCAGATTGGGCTGGTTGACTTGCGTCAAGGCCGGGTCGAGCCGCGAGTCGGCGCCGTGGATGTGCGTCCAAATCTGTTCGTCGAGCCGGACCGAACCGCTCCAACGCTCGCTGAACCGCCGCGCGGCCCAGCCGGTGATGTCGACCGCGTCGCCCAGCTCGTAGCCATAGGTGTTGTAGCCCGTGCGAATCGTGCCGATCGACTGAAGGCCCCACGTCCAGCGCTCGTTCTGGCCGCGATAGGTCATGCCGGGCATCAAGTCCCAACTGCCCGAGCTGGTTCGCACCGGGTAACTGAATCGGCCCGTGCCGAACACCGGGTAGTTGTTGAGGGTGTTGATGATGCCCACCGGAATGCTCATGCCCAGGTTCAAGTGGATTTGCTGGCGGTCCCAGCGTTTCAGCACGAGCAAGCCGGAAAGCTGCACGTCGCCCAGTTGCGTGTTCGAGTCGTTGGACGCGCCGCCGCCCTGCGAAACGAAATCGAGGCTGTTCTCCTCGATCGGCAGCTTGGCCAGGATCGTGAAATCGTCGGTCAGGCCGTATTCGACCAGCATCAGGTGCGTGCGCGTGCGGCCGCGCGTCGCCGCCAACGGGAAACGGGCCAGCACGTCGGCGGTCCCCAACGGGTGCGTGCCGTCGAGATTGCCCAGGAAGCTCGTCGTGCTGTAGCGGTACGACACCAGCATCGTGCTGTTCTTCAGCGTGTGATCGCCCGTCACGCCGATCGGCGCGAGGCCGTCGGGCCGATAGAGATCGATCGGCAGATTGATCATCACGTCGTCGCGCAGCAGGCGGTCGGGATCGGCCACGGGCCGGCGCAGGATCTGGGTGGTTTCGCGTTGCAGGATTCCGACCGGCGGCCCGGCCAGCAGGTACTCATAGACGCGCAGCCGCAGCGGCCTGCGGACCGGCTGATCGAGCGAGCCCCAGTTGGGCGCCGTCGGATCGGGCGGCGGGGCGGCCTTTTCATACGGCGCAAAGCGGTCGGGCGCGCCGGGCGGAACTTGCTCGAACGCCGGCGGCGAAGCAGGCTCGTCGCTCAAGGCCGCCTGGAACGGGCTGCGGGCCTGCCGTTCGGCGCCGCGAACCGTCGGCTCGCGGAACCTCATGGTCTGCGCCCGGCCGACGTTGCCGCCGGCGAACAGCGCGAGCCCGGCCAGCAGCGGCCAAATTCGCGTCAGCGAAGATTTGCTCAGCAAGGATTTGCGCAGCGAGGATTTGTTCATGGGCGCCCCTCCTTGCGACCCGGCGCGGGAAGCGGGTTCGCCGGCGGCGGTCCGGCAGGGCCGGGCCGTCGTGGGCCAGGGCGGCCTGGGGCGGGCTGACCGGGGAACGGCTGACCGGGGAACGGCTGACCAGGAACCGGCTGGCCGGGATTGGGCTGCGTGCCCATCGCGCCGCGGCCTGCTTCGCTCAGTTCGGCGAAGTCTTCGACCTGCATCAGGTTGGCCAAATCGGCCACGGCCGTCCATTGCGCGTTGAGCGTCGCAATGTAAGTGGTGATGGCGTTGGCCAGATTTCCCTGGGCCACGATGATGCCTTCGAAGCCCACGTCGGCGGGCTGCTGTTGGTGCTGCTCGTAGACGCCGCGATAAGCGCGAGCCAGGTCGGGCAAAATGTGATTGCGATAGAATTGCAACTGAATGCGCGCGGTCTCGTAACGCTCGAAGGCGTCAGCCAACTGGGCCGTCAGTTGGATTTGCGCCACCCGCATCTGCTGGCTGGCCCGGAGCAGATCGCCTCGGGCGCTGATGATGCCGCCCTTGTTGCGGTCCCAGATCGGCAGCGGCACGCCCAGTTGCAAGTTGTAGCTCGTGTTGATGTAGTTGGGAGTCGTGAAGTCTTTTTGGAACGTGCCGTAGAGGTAGACGTCGGGCACGGGCGTCAACTCGGCCAACCGCAGCGCCACGCGCGCCTTCGACTCCATGTTGCGGCCGATCAACACGTCGGGATGAATCGTCAGCATGCGACCGAGGGCCCCTTCGTAGGCGATGACCGGGATCGGCATGTCGGCGCGGCCTTCGAGCGGCCTATATTCCATCAGCGGCACGCCCATGATCGCCACGAGCTGCTTCCAGGCCGAGATATAGCGGTTTTGCGCCTGCACTTGCAGTACCTTGGCCAGGTCGGCCAGGCTGCGCAACTGGGCGGGCTCGAACGCCGCGGCCCAGCCCGCCTTCAGCTTCTCGGTCTGAATCCGGTACACCTCATCGGTAAAGCGCACCAGGCCGCTCATCACGGCGACGTTCTCCTGCGCGACCAGCACGGCGAAGTACTTCGACTTGACCTGAGCCAATACCGAAATCCGCATCCGCCGCAGCGCAAGCTGCGCGTTCATCACGTCGTAATTCTTGACGGCCCGCGCCAGCGAGAGCTTGCCCGCCGTCTTGATCCATTGCGTGAAGTACACGCCCTGGTAATCTCGCGATTTCGATGATCCAACCGTGTCCGATTCGTAACCGACGATCGGATTCGGATGCGTCCCGGCCTGCACGGCGTCGCCGTACATGCTGGTGATGTCGGCGCGGAATTGCACCAATTCGGGGTTGTACTCGATCGCCAACTGCTGCAATTGCGCGAGCGAAACGGCCGGCGTCTGCGGCCCCGGCGTCGGAATCTTCAACGGCCAGACCGGCGGCAGATTGGGAAACAGCGCGTCGATGATCGGGTAAATCTGCTCCGGGTGGTCCGGATCGCGAGGCGGCAGTGTCAGTTGCGCCGCGTTGGCGCCGGGAAACTCCGGCGGAATTTGCAGCCGCTCGGAGAGCGAAGGAACTCCCAGCGGTTCGTCGAGCAAGCCCGCCGTGCCGTTGGGCCGGGGTAGCCGCGGTCTCTCGGCCGGCGGCGGCGTGATGATCGGCGGGGCGCGGAATTCCGCCTGAACAATGGGTCCGGGCAGTTTCGGTTCGGGCTGCGGTTGGGTCGGCGTAGCGGGCGGCGGTTGCCCGACGAAGTCGCCGCGAGGCGCGGCCCTTTGTTCTGTCGGCGTTCCAGACTTTGCGGTTCCCTCGTCGGTCGTAAGACGCGGCGCCGCAACAGCTTCCGGCTTGGCGCGAGAGGCAGGCGGCGCCGGCCCGTCGTCCGCGAGCTTGATCGGCGTCTTGCACGCCAGACACAACGGCAGCAGCGCCAGGGCGGTCGCTTTCCAGGCGACGCGGCGAGCTGCGGTCGGGGGGCTTTCGACTACCGGCTGTCCCAAGGCGCAATCTCTCTGTCGAAAAAAGCGGATGCTAACGGTTGTATCGGTTGCGGAATCTATGACGATCAGTATTTTGGGGCGCCGCGCGTGGCTTTGGAGGACCGGGCGTCCTCGCCCGTAAAAATGGAGGGCCGGGCGCCGCGCCCGTAAAAATGGAGGGCCGGGCGCCGCGCCCGTAAAAATGGAGGAACGGGCGCCCCGCCCGTAAAAATGGAGGACCGGGCACCCTCGCCCGTAAAAATGGAGGAACGGGCGCCCCGCCCGTAAAAAATGGAGGACCGGGCACCCTCGCCCGTAAAAATGGAGGACCGGGCACCCTCGCCCGAACAAAGAGTGTTGGAGAAAACACTTGTCGGGTCGGCGCTGGCACGGGCGAGGGCGCCCGGCCCTCCGTGAGGCTGGCACGGGCGAGGGCGCCCGGCCCTCCGTGAGGCTGGCACGGGCGAGGGCGCCCGGCCCTCCGTGAGACTGGCACGGGCGAGGGCGCCCGGCCCTCCGTGAGACTGGCACGGGCGAGGGCGCCCGGCCCTCCGTGGCGGCTAGCTTGTCTTAAGTCCGGCGCCCTCGTAGACTTAGCGTACAGAAGCAAATCTCTTCGCAGGCCCTGTTTCTGGCGCACGAGCTACGCTTGTGCGGTTCTCGAGACTACTTGCTACGCTTTTAAGTCGGTGCGGCATCGAAACATAAGGCGCCGGTCGATACTATGAGGCGATGGTGCGCCAACGCGCCGTCGGTGAACATGAAAAGCCGAATCGCAGCCGTCGGCCTGTCCGCGCTGTTGGTTGTCGGCGGCGGGTATTGGTTCGGACCGCGGTTAATTGCACATTGGCGCCCTCCGGCGGAACACAACGCCGCTCGCCCCGAAGGCGTCAATGCGTCAGCAGCCGTCGAACCGACTTATATCGACGTGCTGCCCGAAGTCGTCGAACTGACCGGCATTCGCACGGCCAAGGCGACCTTGCCCACGCGACTTCGCGAGCTGAGCGTCAGCGGCGAACTGGGCTTCGATCCGAACCGGCTGGTCCACGTACATGCGCGGTTTCCTGGTCAGGTCGTCGAACTGGCGACGGTCGAAGAGCCGCTTGCGATTGCTCCGGGCTCGCTCAAAGTCCGCCGCGTGGTGAGCTTCATGGACCACGTCACGAAGGGCCAGCGTTTGGGCGTGCTATGGAGCAAAGAATTGGGCGAAAAGAAGAGCGAACTGGTGGCAGCGCTAATTCGCCTTCGCACCGACCTGATCAACTTGGAACGCTTGAATCCGTTGTATGAGAAAGGGGCCATCCCCGAGAGATCGCTACGCGACGCCGAATTCAACGTCGACACGGACGAAACCAAAGTTGAAAGCGCGCGCTGGACGTTACGAAGTTGGGTGCTCACCGACGAGGAAATCGCCGAAGTCGAGGCCGAAGCCGAGCGTATTCATAAAGAACGCAGCACGCGCAGCCTGGGCAAAATCGAACTGGAAGCGAATTGGGCGCGGGTCGACATTATCGCGCCGATCGACGGCACGATCGTGGAAAAAAACGTCGTGGAGGACAACCTCTATAATTCGGACGCCGACCTGTTCATGATCGCCGATCTGAGCACGTTGGCCGTGCGAGGGCAGGTCTACGAAGAAGACTTGCCCGTGCTGCAAAGCCTGCCGTTTCCGATCCCCTGGAAGATCCACATCAGCTCGAACCCCGACGCCCCGCCGATCGAGGGCACGATCAACAACATCGGCGACATCATCAATCCCTACACGCACATGGCGCTGGTCATGGGCTCGGTTTCGAACCAGGAAGGACGCCTGTTCGCGGGTCAATTCATCACGGCCTCGATCCAGCTTCCGCAGGAGCCGGACGTCGTCGAGATTCCGACTCGCGGGCTGGTGGAAGACGGCAACGAAAGCGTGGTACTGGTCAAGACCGATCCCAAGCGCGACCGCTTTTACCGCCGGCGCGTGGCCGTGGTGCGGCGGTTTCACGACTTCGTCCACCTGCGCAGCCGGCTGACGCCCGAACAGAAGGCTCAAGGGTTCGAGGAATTGCACGAGGGCGAACTGGTCGTCGCAGCGGGCGCCTTGGAGCTGAAGGCCGCCTTGGCCGCGCAGCAACCCGACGAGGATCGCCGCTGGCCCGATCAGTAAACGGCAGCGCCGTGGGGATGAAGATTGGCGGCAAATTACGTGGCGACGCTGGAGAGTTTTTCTAAAGGGGATAGGGGGATGCGGAGGAGATACGGGGATGAAGAAAGGAATCGATTTTTCTCGACTTCTACATTGTTTTGCTGCATTCTCTCGCGACTTCTCCGCTGCGGCTCCTCCCCCGAATCCGTCCCTTCTCTTCCATCCCCCTTATCTCCTCCGTATCCCCATATCCCCTTTTAAAAAGGCTTGGAAACGCTCATGATTCCCAAGCTCATCCACGGGTCGGTGCAGAATCCGCTGATCGTGATCCTGCTCACCGTCGCGCTGGGGGTGGCGGGCGGGTACGCCTTCTCGCACGTCAACGTCGAGGCTTATCCCGATCCAGCCCCGGCGATCGTCGAAGTCATCGCGCAGTACCCAGGGCATTCGGCCGAAGAGACCGAGCGGCTGGTGACGATTCCGCTGGAAGTGGCGCTGGCCGGCATGCCGGGTCTGAAGTATACGCGCAGCAAGTCGCTCTTCGGCTTGAGCTATTTGAACAACCAGTTCGAATATGGCCTAGATTACCTGGCCGCGCGGCAGGAGGTCATCAACCGGCTGAGCATGGCCGATTTGCCGCCCGACGTGCAGCCGCAGATCTCGCCCCGCTCGCCGATCGGCGAGATTTTGCGCTACGCCGTGAACTGCCCCAAGGATGCCTTCGGCAAGCACCTGTACTCGCTGAACGCGTTGCGCTCGCTGCAAACCTGGACCTTGGAGCGCGAGTTCCGCCGCGTGCCGGGCATCGTTGACGTGGTCAGTTATGGCGGCACGATCAAACGCTACGAGGTCCATCCCGATCCCGATCGGCTGAAGCGCTACGGCATCACGCTCGAGCGGCTGCAAACCGCGATCGGCGCCAGCAACGCGAACGTGAGCGGCGATTATATGGTGCAGGGCGAAGTGGCGGCCGTTGTCCGCGGCCTGGGCTTGATCGGCCGCGGCCGCGATCCGATGCAGCGCATTCTCAGCCTAAACGACCCCTCGGAAGCCGCCGAGTACCTGCGCGCCGAAGAGCAGCGCCGCATTCAGCAGCTCCGGCAGATCGTGATCACGACCACGAACAACATACCGGTCCGCGTGGGCGACGTCGTCGAAGGCGGGCCGTTGCGCGCCGGAGAGTTCTCCAGCCCGCATGGGGTGGTGGTGGGCAATCACACGCGGCTGGGCAAGATGTCTTTAAGCCAGCCTTTGACCGACCGCCAGGGAAACGTCGTCCTCGACCGCGAGGGGAACCGCATCTGGATCGATGAAGAAGAGGCGATCCAGGGGCTGGTGCTGTTGCGCAAAGGGGCCGAATCGCTGCCGGCCTTGAAGCTCGTCAATAGCAAGATCGACGAGTTGAACGACACGCCCGGCCGCCTGCCGCCCGGCGTGAAGATCGAGCCCTACTACGACCGCACCAATTTGATCAACACCACCACCGAGACGGTCCACGAAAACCTGATCGTGGGCATTTCGCTGGTGACCGTGATCCTGCTGATGTTTCTCAGCAACATTCGTAGCGCGCTGATTATCGCCATCAATTTGCCGCTGGCCTTGGTGTTCGCCTTCTTCGTGCTCTTCGTGCGAGACAAGTCGGCGAATCTACTTTCGATCGGCGCGGTCGACTTCGGCATCATCATCGACTCGACCGTGATCATGGTCGAAAACATCTATCGCATTCTCAGCACGGGCAAGTACGCCGAACTGGCGATCCACGAGCGCATCGTCCGCGCGGCCCGCGAAGTCGAGCGGAGTCTGCTGTTTTCGACGTTGATCATGATCTGCGCGCTGTTGCCGCTGTTCACCATGACCGGACCGGAAGGCCAATTGTTCCGGCCGATGGCCGAGACCTACGCCTTCGCGCTCGGCGGCGCCTTGCTGCTGGCGCTGACGATCGCCCCGGTGTTATGCCTGCTGTTGTTCAAGAATTTGCAGCCGAGTCGCGACAATTTCCTGGTGCGGTTCCTAAAAACGGGTTACCTGCGCAATCTCGAGCGCTGCTTGAACCATCGCGGGCCGGCGATTGGCGTCTTCGCCGCATTGATCGCGGCCACAGCCATGCTCTTGCCGCATCTGGGACGCGAATTCATGCCCTCGCTGGAAGAGGGGCACATCTGGATTCGCGGCATTTTTCCAGTCAGCATCTCGCTCGAACAGAATTCGGAGAAGTCGCGCATCGCCCGGGCCGTGATGCGGAAATATCCCGAGGTGGAGACCGTGGTTTGCCAACTCGGCCGCCCCGACTCCGGCCTTGATCCGACGGGCTTCTACAATGCCGAGTTCTTCGTTCCCTTGAAGCCCCAAGAGAACTGGCCCGCCACGGTCGACAATCAAGGCTGGCGGAGTTGGCTGTCGCCGATGCGCCCGCGAACGAAGCCGGAACTCGTCCAGGAAATCAGCGAAGAACTGGAACGTTTGCTGCCGGGCGTGAACTGGAATTTCTCGCAAGTGATCCGCGACAACGTGCTGGAGGTGCTCTCGGGCGTGCAGGGCGAGAACTCGGTGAAAATCATCGGCCCCGATCTCGACGAACTGGAAAGCATCGGCAACCAGGTCGTCTCGGCGCTCAAGGGCGTTCCGGGCGTCAAGGACGTGGGGCTGTACCGCATCCAGGGCCAGTGCAACCTGACGCTGCCGATCGACCGCCGCAAATGTTCGCTGTGGAACATCAGCGTGGCCGACGTGCACAACGTGATCGAGACGGCCATCGGCGGCAAGACGGTTTCGCAGATGATCGAGGGCGAAAAATCGTTCGACATCACCGTCCGCTGGCCGCTGCGATTGCGCGAAGACGTGTCGGACATTCTCAATATTCCCGTCGACGTCACCGGCCATCGCGTGTCGCAGGGCTCGGCGGCCGCCATGGCGGCCACCTCCTTCTCGGGCGCCGTCGAAGGCGTGGCCTCTGCCGGCTTTTCCAGCCCGCTGCCGGCCCTCACCGGGAGCAAGTTCGGGGCCACCTCGCTGGCCATCAGCGACGCCCCGCGCGAGCGACTGCGCGATCTGGTCACGCCGCTGGGCGAGGACCAAGGCGACGATCTCGATCCGCGGGGCGACTTCATGCGGGCTGGCGCTTCGATGATTTCACGCGAGATGGGCAGCCGCCTGATCGCCGTCAAATTCGGCGTCCGCGACCGCGACCTGGCCGGGGCGGTTTCCGACGCGCAACAGCGCGTGAATCCGCTGATTCCGCAAGGCTATCGCGTCGAATGGAGCGGCGAATTCCAGCAGATGGAGGAAGGGGAGCGGCGCTTGAAACTGATCATCCCCGTTTCGCTGGCGCTGGTGTTCGCCCTGTTGTACCTGGCGTTTCATTCGCTGCTGGACGCCACGGTCGTGCTCTGCAACGTCGTGGCCCTGTCGCTCGGCGGATTATGGGCGCTGTACCTGACGGGCACGAACTTCAGCATCTCGGCGGCGGTCGGTTTCACGTCGATTTTCGGCGTGGCCATCATGGACGGCCTCTTGCTCGTATCGAGTTTCAATCAACTCCGAGCGCACGGCTTGCCGCTGCGCGACGCGATTCTGCAAGGCGCCGAGCGGCGGGTGCGGCCGGTGATGATGACCGCGTTGACGGCCATTTTCGGCCTGCTGCCTGCCGCCGTTTCGACCAAGATCGGCGCCCAGTCGCAAAAGCCGCTGGCGATCGTCGTCGTCGGCAGCATGATCGCCACGCTGCTATTGACGCGCTATCTGATGCCCGTCCTCTACAGCTTCTACGGCCATCGCGAACCGCCGGCCGGCGCCGACAGCATGGCGCATTAAGAGTGACTCACGCGGAGCCGCGGCTCCGCGGAGAGGAGGAGACGGGAGAGGTACTAAAGAAAGGGGAGGGAGTTAATGAGATTGGAAGTCGATGAGCCTACGGGAATCATCGTCGACAACTACTCCCCATCTCCCTCCGCGTCTCCGCGGCTCCGCGTGAACCATCCGCGCCCTGCCGACCTCGATTTGCCTAGCTTCTAATAATCGGAAAGCCGGTCCTTGATCGTCTCCCAGGCGGCCGGCGGGCAGCCGTCGCAAGCGCGGACGATCGTCGCATGGTCGGCCGGAACGATCACGAAATCGTCGACGCCGGCCAACTCTACGTTCGACACGCGGACCAGACCGTCGGTGGCCGACGGGCGCTCGCGCAGCCGGGCGGCAAGGTTTGTCAGGCCGTCGCGCAGCTCGTCGTCGGCCTCGATTCGCCAATCGGGGATGTAGCCGGCGACGAATTGCAGGCTCGCCGCGCAATAACGCCAACCGCAGTTGCGGTTGCCCGCGATGATCGTGTATCGCACGCCCGCCGAGCGCGGCCGCGCGTTCAGCTCGCTCAAGAACACGGAGCCCGGCTGCAAGTCGCGGCCCGCTTCGCCGACGCCGTCGACGAACGGCCACGTCCAATGCCAGTTGGGATCGTTCCGCCACAGCGAATAGTGCTCGGCGATCTCCGAAAAGCAATTCCAACGCGCGTATTTCGAACCCTGGTTCGGCGGCGCCAACAGAATCAGCCGGTCGATCCCCCCGGCGTATGCCGGGCTCTCCACGAAGCTGCGGGCGACCAGTCCGCCCATGCTGTGCGTCAGCAGATCGACGCGCAACTGCGGGCGGGCCTCGCGAAGCGGCTGAATCTGGCTGGCCAACAACGCGCCGCTTTCGGCGATCGGCTGGTCGTTCGGAAAGTCGAACGCGGCGACCTGATGACCTTCTCGAACGAGCAGCTCGCTTAAATCGCTCCATAACTCAGGGCCCGAATCGAGGCCGTGAACGAGCACCACCAGCCGCTTCGAATCGTCCAGCGGCGCGGCGAGTTGCAAACCGTAGTTTCGCCGCCGATCCTCGGGCGTGCAGTCGGCCGCTTTACCGCGCACCCAAGCCCTGGCCCGGTTCGTCGCTTGGGAGATGCGGGCGCCTTGGGCCGCGGTGAAATCCTTGACTTTTTCGGTGCAGTAGGCGGCGCCCTGTTTCGTACTTTGCCAGGCATCGGCCAGCCAACCGGCCTGGGCTTGAGCGGGGGCCAGAGAACCGGCGATCAAGCAACCAACCATCAAGCAACTGGCGAGCAGCAACCGACGCATGGCGATTTCTCCTTGATTCAGCGGCGCCCTTCAGCCTAGCGTCGCCTCGATGCCCGACGCAAGCGGCGCCGCTGTTCGTGATTCGTCCCCCTCGTGCAATTATTTCCCACTTCGTTTTCGTAGAAGCGGGATCCTGCCGCTTAAGCTTCTCCGAAGAACGCATCTTGCCGCTTACGCCTTTCCCGCCCGTCCCGCGTCATTCCATTATCAATACGATTTATCCCGGATTATTCATCAGCCCACACCAACCCGAAGCGCAAGCGAGGCAGAGCAAAGCACTTACCTCGCTGGCGCTTCGGGTTTGTATGGAGCGATTTGTCAAGTAATAGCTGGGCTGATGAATAATCCGGGTTTATCGCCATCTACCTGCTCCGAACCACCCCAAGGATGGGTCGGCCGCCTATCCGGGTGGTTTCTTTCGGCTTCGCGCTCGTTTAAGGTTTCACTCACGTTCAGGCTCGATCTTGCGGGTTACGTGGTCTGCGCAAAACAAGTCGAGCTTTCTGGCAACAACTGCACGACGACCTAACCCGGATTATTCACCGGCCCACGCTATGAGTTGACACAGCGCGTTCACACTAACCCGAAGCGCAAGCGAGGTAAAAGCGTTCCTATTCCTCGCTTGCGCTTCGGGTTGGTGTAGGCCGGTGAATAAGCCGGGCTAAGGATTCCGGTCGTCTGAAAGGCGCGGCTGATTCATGCCGCGTCAGGGTCGCGAGCCGCGGCTGAGCCGGGGTCACTGCGGCCAAGCGAGTTGTTACGAGTTTGATTCCTCCTTGGGAGATATCTGAATGCGATACTGCATCCTGATGACGCTGGCTTGCTGTGCGTCAGTCCTGTCGATCTCTAATCGGGCGATGGCCGCCGACCGGGCTTTGCTGTCGGCGCCGGTGCGAACGGTTTCAAGCGCCGGCGCTCAAGCGGCCGGTCCGCAGGTTCGTTTGATGTCGCGCGAGCGCGAAGCGACGCTACGCCGCGCGTTTCCCCGCGTCAACGACCCGCAAGCCGCCGCCTTGCTGGCCGACCCGCAGTTGGTGCTCTATACCGAGACCGAAATGCCCAAGGCCTATCAGTTCTGGGACGGCATGTTTCCGGGCGTTCATTCGGCCGAGCACAACATCTCGGCCAACGGCCGGGAACCGCACGGCAACGGAAACCGCGAATTCCCCTGGGGCGCGCCCGCCGGCACGCACCGGGCGCGGGGCGTCAGTTCGTTCCGTTTCTTCCGCCTGCCGCAAGACGCACAGGGCCGCGTTCGCCCGGTGGTCTGGTTCCGGCAGCGCGGGCCGGGCGATCGCGGCGGCTACGCCTGGACCTTCCCGGTGGGCACGGTGTTCGGCGAAGTGCTGGCGCTGCGCGGTCCGGACGGCCGCGACTACACGTTCGAATTGCGCACGCGCACGCGCAACCGGGGCTATTGGTCGGTCGATGCGTTCCGCCCGTTCCCCACCGCCGAATCGCTCTCGGCGCGGATCAAGGAACTGCGGCCCGACTGGCAACAGAATTCCAAACTGGCGCAGTTGGTCTCGCACCTCGACACGCCCAAGAAGCTGCCCGTGCAGACCTTGGCCGACCGCATGCCGGCCCAGCGCGTGTTCCAGGAAACGATGGGCGTCGACAACCTGCCGCCCGTCGACGACGACAAGTTGATCGTCGAATTGTTGACCGGCACGACCTTCCGTTCCGCGGCCGGCGAAGTGTGGCGCGGCACGGCGGGCTCGACGACCTGCGCCCCGACCACGTCGGCCAAGTTCCACGTCGTGCCGGCGGGCTACGACGCCGGATTCATCTCGATCGACGACAAATCGTGCATGCGCTGCCACGATTCGGTGAACCTGTCGGTCGATAATTTCGACTACGGCCGCGACTGGTACGGGCGGATCCGCGGCTCGGACGGCATCTTTTCGTTCCATCCGTTTTCGCTCGACAGCATCAGCCCCAACGGCTTTCCCAACCGTGTTAGCATGCGCAGCGAACTGGAACAAGCCGGGCTGCTCGAGCCGTTCGACGCGCGGCGTCACCCGAACGAGCTTTATCAATCGCTCGTTAACGACTGACGCAGCGGCGTTCGCAGTCCGAACATCAACGCAAAGCGTAAGCGAGGAAACGCGACGAGCGCGGCCTCGCTTACGCCGAGTGTTTTCAACGTACGCTGACTGGGGGTGGCTGGCGGCTGAGCCTCGGCGAAGCCCCAGAACCGCCCGCCACGTTCAGCGGCCGAGCAGCCGATCGACGGCCGCGCCTATGTCGGCCTGCCGCATTAGGCTCTCGCCGACGAGCATGGCGTCGACGCCGGCGGCTTCCAGCCGAAGGACGTCCTCGCGCGTGCGAATGCCGCTTTCGCCGACCAAGAGGCACTCGGGCGGAATCTGCGCGCGCAGCCGCAAGGTGTGGCCCAGGTCGACCTCGAAGGTGCGCAGGTCGCGGTTGTTGACGCCGACGAGCGTGGCGCCGGCTTCCAGCACGCGCGGCAGATTGGCCGGCTCGTACAGCTCGACCAGCGGCGTCAGGCCCAATTCCAAAGCGTCGTTGTGCAAGGCCCGCAGGCGACAATCGTCGAGACATTCGGCGATCAGCAGCACGGCGTCGGCGCCGGCGGCGCGGGCTTCGAGCAGTTGATAGCGGTCGAGAATGAAGTCCTTGCGCAACACCGGCAGCTTCACCGCGGCGCGGATCCGGCGCAGATAGTCGAGGTTGCCCTGAAAATAACTTTCGTCGGTCAGCACGCTGATCGCGGCGGCGCCGTGACGCTCGTAGGTCCGCGCGATGGCGACCGGGTCGAAATCGGCGCGGATCACGCCTTGCGAAGGGCTCGCCTTTTTGACTTCGGCGAGCAGCCGGATCGGCCCCGGCCGGGAGAGCGCCGCGAAGAAATCTCGCACCGGCGGCGCCGCTGCCAAGGCGGCGACCAACTCTTGCTCGGGGCGACGCTGGCGGGCCGCAGCGATCTCGCGGCCTTTGGTCGCCACGATCTGGTCGAGAATCGTGCTCATTTAGTGCTTGAAGTGCCGGCGGCCGGTAAAAACCATCGCCATGCCGTGCTCGTCGCAGGCCGCGATCACCTCGGGGTCGTTGCGCGATCCGCCCGGCTGGATCACCGCACTCACGCCGGCGGCGGCGGCGGCGCGAATCGAATCGGCGAACGGAAAAAAGGCGTCGGAGCCCATTGCCGAGCCGGGCGCGCGGGCGCCCGCTTTCGTCAGAGCGATTTGCACCGAGTCGACGCGGCTCATCTGGCCGGCGCCGGCGCCCAGCAGCGTGCGCTCCTTGGCCACGGCGATGGCGTTCGATTTGACGTGCCGCACGATCGACCAGGCGAACCGCAAGTCGTCCCATTCGGCGGCCGTCGGGGCGCGCTTCGTGACCGGCCGCCACTCGGCTTCGGGGTCGGGCAGATTGTCGGCTTCTTGAATCAGCATCCCGCCGGCCAGGCGGCGATACTCCCAGCGCGGCGTCTCGGCCTCCAACTCGCCGACTTCCATCAGCCGCACGTTGGCCTTCCACTTCGGCCGCGTGGTCAAGATTTCATAAGCTTCGGCGGTAAAACCGGGTGCCACGATGGCTTCGATGAACCGCCCCGGCTCGACCAGCACTTCAGCCGTGGCGGCGTCGACGGGGCGGTTGAAGCCGAGCACCGAGCCGAATGCGCTGAGCGGATCGCCGTCGAGCGCAGCCCGAGCCGCCAGCGACGACTCGGCGGCCGCTGCGGCGCCGCAAGGGTTATTGTGCTTGATCACCGCCGCCGCGCAATCGGGCAGTCCGCGGACGATGGCCAAGGCGCTGTCCAGGTCGAGCAGATTGTTGTATGACAGCTCTTTGCCGTGCCGTTGGCGGGCCGAAACCAGATTGGCGCCGCAAGCCCCCGGCTCGGCGTAGAGCGCCGCGCGCTGGTGCGGGTTTTCGCCGTAGCGCAAGATTTCTTTGCGTCTCAAGTCGAGCCGCCAATGCTCGGCCAGCGGTTCGCCGTCGGCCGTGCGGGCGAAATAATCGGCGATCGCCGCGTCGTAGGCCGCCGTGTGCGCAAAGGCCGCGCCGGCCAACCGCCGGCGAAATTCCAGCGTCGTCGAGCCTTTCGCCGAGAGTTGATCCAAGATCGACGCATATTGCGACGCGCTGGTGGCCACCGTTACGAAGGCGTGGTTCTTGGCCGCTGCGCGCACGAGCGACGGCCCGCCGATATCGATTTGCTCGATGGCCTCCTCGTCGCGCACGTCGGCTCGGGCGACCGTAGCGGCGAACGGATAGAGGTTGACCACCACCATTTCGAAACTGGCGATGCCGTGCTTCTTGAGCGCCGCCATGTCTTCGCGATGGTCGCGGCGGCACAGGATTCCTCCGTGGATCTTGGGGTGCAGCGTCTTCACGCGGCCATCCATCATTTCCGGAAAGCCGGTATAGGCGGCGACGTCCTGGACGGCGAAGCCCTCCTGCTCCAAAAAGCGGCGCGTGCCGCCGGTGCTGTACAACTCGACGCCGGCGGCTGCCAGCCCTTGGGCCAAGGCCGACAGACCCGACTTGTCGCTGACGCTGATCAATGCTCGTTCAATGCGGGGAGATGCCATTGCTCTGTTCAGATTGTGGGAAGAAGATCGTCGCAAGCCCTAATATAGCCGCGGGGCCGAATGTTCAGAAGCGCTTCCACCGCCAAGAACGCGATTGTTCAATTGCTGTGCCCCGCGATGGATCCAAGGTAAACTTAAAGGGCCAGATGACCTTTGCTTGACGAGGAAGCCATGACCGTAGTCTCCGTGCAAGAAGCTCAGGCCAAATTACGAGACCTGATCCGCGGTTTGGCGCCGGGCGAGGAATTAGTGATCACGGAAGACGAATCGCCCATTGCGCGGCTGGTCGCGTCGGCCCGCCCTCAATCGGTACGGAAGTTGGGCGGCATGCGAGGGACGGTGCTCTATTTGGCGCCCGACTTCGACGCTCCCTTGGATGATTTCAAGGAGTATGGAATCACTCGCGTCTGGTGAATTGCGGCGCCATCGCTCACCGCCCCTTGCGCGGCTGTCCAAAGGTAGAACTCTCGCGCGCGAGATTCTCGAGTCGCGTATGCCCTGTCCCCTGTAAGCTCTGGCCTACTCCGAATCCTTTTCTTCGCCCTCGGCCGGCATCTCTTCTTTTTCGCCCTCGGCCGGCTTGTCTTCGTCTTTCATTTCCGGCTCTTCGCCGAAGGGGTCGTTGCCGTCGGCGGCGGGCGCCTTCGGCTTTTCGGCCTTGGGCTGGTCTTCGCCTTCGGCCGGTTCCTCGACGGTGTCGAGCGGCGGGCCGACCGCGCCGTGGACGAAGGGCTCGGTCAATTCGATTTCGCGCAGGCACTGAATCATGCCGGAGCGCGTGCCGAGATAGATGCGGTCGGTCTCGTCGTTGAGCACTTTCAGCGGCAGATATTCGGTCGCCAGCGTTCCCAGGCGCGCCCCGTTGCGAGCGTCGAGAATCAGCATCCGGCCGCTCGAGTCGGCCGTGTAGAGCCGGGTCGGGCTGCCCGCGATGAACTTGAACACGCCGGGCACGTACCACTCCTGTTCGCCCGAGTTGGCGTTCAATCGGTACATCCCGCCCGTTTCCCGAATCACGAATAGCGCCTCGCCGATGGCGACCGGCTTTTCGGCGATCGGGCTGCCCACCGAGAATTGCCAACGCGGTTTGCCGCTGCCGTCCTTGATGCAGTAGAGATAACCGTCTCGGGAAGCGGCGAAGATGTAAGGCGCGCGAAAAGTCAGCGGGGCGCTGATCGCGTCGTGAGCCTTGAAACGGAACAAGGCCGCCATCGTGTCGGGCGCGCAGGCATAGACGTTGCCGGCGTCCGTTGCAAAGACCACGCTACCATGCGTGACGATCGGCGGCGCGTCGGCGATGCCCTTGCCCTGATAGTTCAACGCGGTGTCTTTGAACAGCTTTTCGACCGGCGTCTCTTCATCGCCCGGCAGAGGCAGCCGGAAACTGCTGACCATGCCCGACACCAACGGCACGAAAACGCGGTTGGCGCCCAAGGCGGGGCCGCCGGTGGGCACGCTCTGCGTGTACCTTTTCCACAGCACGCGGCCCGTTGCACGTTCGAGCAAAAACAAATCCCCGCCGCTGGTCGAAGCGACGAACTTATCGCTCACCGCCGGGGCCGTGGTCGCATATCCCGGCCCGCCGACGTGCGCGATCCACAACGTGCGGCGAGTTTCGGCGTCCAGCGCGTGCAACGCCGCCTGGTCGGTCTGCACGAGCAGCATGCCGTCGTGCAGCGTGATATATGCGATGCGCCCTCGCCCGCGGTCGAGTTCCACTTGGGCGACCCAGGTGCGATCCAAGCCTTGCCGCCGGGCGGCTTGCGACGAAATGATGCCCGAGCGCGAACTTTGCGCGCGCAACTCCGCCGCCCCCCCCAACAGAATCGATAGTCCCAGTATCAATAGCCCCAGGGCGGCCAACGCGGTGCGTGACATGTTTCTCCTCATGGCGGATAGCAGATCTGGCATTCGCTCTCTATCATAACCAGAACTCGGCATGGGGGAACGAAAATTCAAGGTTTCTGCGGAAAGGCCGCGCTCGCTGGGGCGCGGAAAACTTGCTCGATGGAACTAGGGACTCGGGGCCTGGACGAGCAGCAGGCTCTCCAGGAAATATTGGGCTACCTGAATTTCTCCTCCGGCGCCGCCGATTCCCGGTTCCAACGCAACGTCAACGCCTTATTCGCCTTATTCGAGGCTGATCCGCAGGCTCAGGACCACGCCTGGAGCCTGCTCGGCCAGCGACTGGCCGCCCGGCTGAAGACGTTGCGCGAGTCGGGACTGGCCGCCTTCGAGCACGCCGAGCAGGCCGAAGCCGTGTTGGGGCTGGTCTTCGAGCGGCTGCTGCCGGACTATCAGCAGCGCCACCGCGACCTGCTCTATCGCCAATCGGCCGCCGAGTTGTTCCGCCCGTTCTTCGTCGCTCGGGCCTGCGAGGCCGTGTTGGCCCAAGGCGCCCCGTGGGACGAGACCGAGCGGATTGTGTCCGGCGCCCTCGACCAGCTCGACGCCTTTATCGGCCATCGCCCGGTGGCTGTGCTGCGCACGCCGCAGCGCATCGAACCTTACGCCGGCGAGTGGGTGCGACCGATTCCGCTGTATCTGAAAGGCGTGGGCGTCGGCGTCGGCCGGTATCACGACGTCATCGAGCAGGCCCTGGCCATTCTCGACGCCGCCGATCCGGACGTGCTCGAAGCCGCCTATTTCGATCCCGAACTGCTCGACGAACTGGCCCTCGATCCGCGGGCCTACGATTTCGATCATCCGGTCAACAAGCGGCCCAATTATCAATTCGGCCAATGGGATCCGCATCACATCGACGCGCAAGGCCGCTATCGCCGCTTCGTGCTCGAAGAAGTCTCGCTCGACGCGCTGGTCGAGCGCACGCTCGCGCCGTGCGATCTGCCGCCCGAAGAAGTGCTGTTCGAGGCCGGGGCCGTGCTCGCCGGCGTGATCCTGATGGCCTCGGGCATCAGCGGCCGCGGACCCGAGACGCACGATTCGGGCACGACGCTCGCGACGCTCGTGCAGCGGATCGCCGCCTTTCGCGACGCCTTCTACGTGCGGCTGCTTGGCAGCCTGCAAGGACCGCACGGCGAGCGGTTGCGAGCCGAAGCCGCGGCCTTGCGTCAGCCGTTCGGCGGCGCCCGGCAGCATCTGAACCAGCGGCTGGCCCGGCTGCGCGCGATCCAGTTGCAACACGTCCACTTGGCGCAGTTGTTCGCTCGCATGGGCTTCGCCGAGGCCAGCAGCCGGCAGGCGCACATCGTGCCCGTCGCATCGGCCCGGATGCTCTGCGAGATCAACGGCCGGCTGACGGCCGGGCGCCACGCGATCGATCGCGGCCAGCTCGCCGCGGCGGGCCGTTTGCTGCCCGAAATCAAAGATCTGCTCGACCGGGCCATCGATTGCGGCGCGCTGGTCGACCCCTGGAACATTCTGGGCTTTCAAGGACAGTTCAGTCTGTTTCCGGCAATGGAGAACAGCGTCCGCGATCATCGCGTCGACGTGCTGATTCAGTTGATCGTGCAGATCTTCGGGCTGCACTCGCGGCTGCAGGCCGAATCGGCTGCGCACGACAATCAGGAATTGGCCGACGCGGCCGCGGCCGGCTTGAAAAAACTGGCCCGCTGGTGGGACCAGTTCGCCACGCTCGAAGTGGCGGGCGTGGTCCACGTCTCGGGACGCGAAGCGGTCGATTCGGCCGATCACGTGGCCGAAGCGCTGCGGGCGTGGCGCCAGGGAGGCGCGGCGTCGGGCGACATCGCCTTTTGGCGGCGGCACGTGGAACGCTTCAATTCGCCCAAGGCCTACGCCCTGGTGGTCGAGGCGCTGCTCGAACAGCGCGATTTCGTCGCCGCCCGCGCCTTGTTGGTCCAATGGCTGGGGCAGGCCGAGCAGGCGCCGCTGGCCGACGGCGAATACTCGTTTCACGATCTGGCCGTGCGCTGGGTCTCCGCCTTGCGGGCGGCGGCCGAGCGGCCTGCGGAGGGCATGCCGGCGCCCGACGAGTGCTGGACGCTGATCGCCAAGTTCTTCGATTACCTGGAGGCCAACGCCGACGAATATTGGGAGGTTCCTCGCTGCGACCTGGCGCCGGGCGGCTCGCCGCAGGCGACGGCGGCGCCCGAGACGCACGAGGAAGGCGAAGTGGACGAAAACTTGTTCAGCGCGGCCTACGACGAGGTCACCTATCGCGACAGCACGAGCGACGGCCACGAGGCCGACATGCTCGAAGGCCAAGGGCCGGCCAGCGACTTCGAACTCGACTTCGAGGCCCAGCGGCTCGGCCGCCGGTTGGCGTTCCTGGCCACGGCGGCGCGGCTGTGGAAGATCGCCGCCGCCTTTCCGCGCCGCCTGGCCCCGCCCGGCCGCGATGAAACGCTGCACGGCTGGTTCGAGCGGGCCGTCGACAATCGCCACGGGCTGTTCGAACTGCTGCGCAACGTGCACGGATTCCGCCTGCCCCAGTCTTGGGGCGCGCAAGATTCGCTGGTCGAATACGATCGCCGCCGGCTGGTCAAGGAGTCGCTGTTGGGCGACATCATCGACGCCTGCGTCGAAACCTCGTCGGCCGCGCGGTGGCTGCTGGCGGCCGGCGAGCAGTTGGACGGCGGCTGCGACCTGGCCGAGTGGGAGCAACAGGCCATCGGCGTGCTGCGGGCCATGTTTCGCGGCGATGCGGCGACCGTGCGACTCTTGTTTCCCGAGTTGCGAAAAATGCTCGAAGGCGAGCCGATCCTCTATATTCCGCTCGCGCGCCGCGGCGCGCCGGGGCAGATCGTCGGCGCGCGGACGATCCAGCAACTGATGTTGACTTTGCTGCGCGGCTTGCCGCGGCTGGGCCTGCTCGCCGAAACCTGCCAGGTGATCGCCGCGGCCCAGGCCATGGAACAGCACCGCCCGGCGCAGGAAGGCGCGGTGACCGAATTCGATCACTTGTTCGAAGTCGGCTACCGCGCCCTGGTGCGAGCGATCGTGGCCGCCGCCGGCGCCGAGCCTGCGCCGGAAACCTCCGGCGACTCCGACTGCACGGCTTCCGGTCTGGCGCCCGACGCCGAGCTGATCGATTGCCTCAAGGCGCTGACCGAATCGCTGCTCAAACGCTGGCTCGACCATAGCCGTTCGTTGCGGTTGTCGGTGCTGGAAAAGGTTTCCGACAGCGACCGCTGGCAGTCGCTGGTGCAATTCATCGAACGCTACGGGCACGACCTGTTCACGCCGCGGTTTTCGAACGTCGGCAATTTGCGGGGCATCTTGCACCAGGGCGCGGCGGCCTGGCTCGAACAACTCGAACAAGACGACCAGGGCGAACCGGAACTGCGGCTGCTCAAGGAATTGGATCGCGAGATTCCTCGCGCCGCCGCGGCCGAGCAGTTGACGATCGTGATCGAGGCGATCGTCGAGAACTACGCCGAGTTCAAGGATTTCAACAGCACGACGACCCAGTCCGACCGCGGCGAGCTGATGTATGTGCTGCTCGATTTCCTGCGGCTCAAGGCCAGCTACGAGCGCGTGGTGTGGCACATCAAGCCGGTCGTGTTGACGCACGAGATCCTGGTTCGCCGCGGCCGCGCGGCCGCGGCCGAACTGTGGCGCCGCTCGGTGGCCGAGCGCACCAGCCAGGTGGCCGACTGGCACCTGAAGCGGCTGGCCGAACTAACGAAGCAATACGGCGTGCGGCTGCCGACGGTGGTCGATCGGCTGGGCGAGCGCTTCGTGCGCACGCTCGACATCGACCGCGTCAAAGCCCTGGTGCGCCCGGCGATCGAAGAGGCGCGCCGCGGCGGGCCGACGCCCTCGTTCGAACTGCTGGAGCAGGAACTCACTGAGTTCACCGATCATCCGGCTGGCTCGGGCTTGGACATCCCGGCATGGCTTTCTGCCTTGGAGCACGAGATCGAACTTGCCGGCCGCTGCCCCGGCTCGAGCGGTCCGATCGAAGAAAACCCCTCGCCCGTGCCCTGCACGCCGCTGTCCTGGGAAGAAGTGCAGCAGCAGATTCGCCCCGAAGAGCTGTAACGCTCGCGGTGGAAGTTTATGGGTTCTGAATGAATCTCAGCCTCCGCCTCCGCGTGAGAGCTTCGAACGCAATGCTCGTCTTCCGCCAGCCGACTGCATTGCCTCGACGATCTAACCGAGCCGTTCGCTGACCATGCCAATTCCTGCCGTTGACAGGGCCGGCCGGCTTGGATTAGAGTCCGCCGCTGATTCGAACCGGACCCGTCTGTCGGAGGCTGTCGCCTGGGCCTCGTGAGGTGGATGTGATCGAGCCAAGGCGAGCGACCGGCCGAATTTCGTATGCGAGATTCGCATTGCTAACTATCGGCGCCTTCAACGGTTGTCGCTGGGATCAAGCGACCGCGCCGCCGCCCGAGTGGAGCAGCGCCGCGACGCTGACCGCCGTACCGCCATCGGAAAAGCCGACTGCAGAATCCCAAAACCGCCAGGCTTCCCAATCGTCAAATTCATTCCGTCTTGCCTCGTTGCCCGGCGTGATCGAGCCGGTAGTCGAATCGAGGGCCTGGAAGTATATTGTGCTGCATCACTCGGCGACCGTCTCGGGCAGCGTCGAGAGCATCGATGCGGCGCATCGCGAGCGCAAGGACGCCTCGGGAAAGCCCTGGCTGGGGATCGGCTATCACTTTGTGATCGGCAACGGACAAGGAATGGCCGACGGGCTGGTGGAACCGACGTTCCGCTGGCGCGAGCAGCTCCAAGGAGCGCATGCCGGCAGTCGTCTCTACAACGAGGAAGGAATCGGGATTTGCGTCATCGGCGACTTCAGCGAATCGGCGCCGACGCCGCGGCAAATTGCCGCGGCGCGGCAGTTGATTTCGCAATTGAGCCAGCGTTACCAGATTGGCGCCGATCGCGTGCTCAAGCATAGCGATCTCCAAGCCTCGCAGTGTCCTGGCGACCGCTTCCCCTGGGAAGCCGTCGTGCCGGGCGATTCTCTGACCCTGAAGGAACTCGAACGCCCATGAATCGCATCCAGTCGTTATCGGCCGCCCTGGGAGACGTCTCATTTCGCGACCCCGCCGCCGGGGCGAAGGTCGGCGCCGCGCAATACGCCGTCGCTCGCGACGAGACGCCGCTGGCGCTGTTCGCGCCGCTGCACTACGAGCGCAACTACGCCTATCCGCTCGTGGTTTGGCTGCACGGACCGCACGACGACGAGAACCAACTCAAGCGAATCATGCCGTTGGTCAGCATGCGCAACTATGCGGCCGTGGCGGTGCGCGGCACGCGCCGCGCCGACCGCGCGGCGGGCAAGGCCGGCTATCGCTGGTCGCAGCAGCACGCCGATCAGATACTGGCCGAGCAGCGCGTGTTCGACGCGATCGACGCCGCGCGGCGACGGTTCCACGTTTCGCCGCGGCGAATCTTCATTGCCGGCTTCGACTGCGGCGGCACGATGGCCTTCCGCCTGGCGATGGATCATCCGCGGCGTTTCGCCGGCGTGCTCTCGTTGTGCGGCGCCTTCCCCGCCGGCCGCGGCGCGCTGCGTTCGCTGGCCGAAGCCCGGCGCGTGCCGATCTTCCTGGCCTGCGGCCGCGACAGCGCGCAATATCCGAGCGACGCCGTCTGCGAGCATCTCAAACTGTTTCACAGCGCCGGCTTGCACGTCGCGCTGAGGCAGTATCCATGCGGCCACGAATTGACCCCCGCGATGCTCGCCGACGTCGACCGCTGGATCATGGAGCAAATCACCGCTCCCGCGGCGACGTAAAGCATCGAGGATTAAACGGCCTCCTCGTGCAAAACGCGGGCGATGGTCCCTGAAAGAGCCGGAGGCGCGCGCAGGCGAGCCGGAGGCGTTAGCCTCCGGGTCCAACCGCAACACACCCGGAGGCTTACGCCTCCGGCTCGCCGATTTCTCTGCGCTCCGCGTCTACGGGGCGAAGACGTAAACCAAACCCAGCGTGATGCCGGCTTGCGACAGCACGCCTCGCGCGCTGATCGGCACCGGGCCGACCGTGTAAGGTGCGCAACTGCCGGGTCGGTAATGACCGAGCGGATACACGCATTCCCAAGGCGGCTCGAGGCCCATCTTGTAGGGGAGCATGATCACGCTGGCGAAGAAATGGCCCGTCGAAACCACTGGCTGCAAGAACGGCCCAAACGTGTGGCCGTAGCGTTCGACGCCTGGCTGCTCGAAGTACAGCGGCTTGTGGCACAAGGCCGAGGCCCTCCAGGTAAATTCGGTCCGAGCGAAACTGCGCGGCTGGAACGGCTCTTCGCCGAGCGAACATTCCTGCGGAAACAAACCCGGCTCGGCCGCGATCTTGTTGGTGATATCGCCGATCGGCTTCAGGTCTCGCGGGGTCGGGCACCTTTCCGCCTGAATCGGCGGGTTCTGCGCGAATTCGTCTTCGCCGGGCAACTGCGCGTCGGCGCCGTCGCGCCCGCCGCCGAGCAGCGGCAATTCGTCCTGAGGCGCCTCATCGGGCGGCATTTGCTTGGGCGCAGCGTCGTCGTCGGGCGCCCTCTCGGCGGGCACGCGGCCGAACGCGTCCAGGTCCGCCGGCGGCGGCGCCTGCTCGTCCGTATCGATGGCCTGCAACTCGGCGGCTCGCACGACCGGAAACAACTTCAGTTCCGAACGCTTCGACGGCTTCGGCTTGCGATCTTCGAAGGGATCGTCGAACGGATCGACGGCCGGCTCTTCGGCCGTGGTCAACACGATCGCGGGCGATGCGTCGGCGGAGTCGACCGACTGCGAAACCTTGGCTTCGGCGACCGGCTTGCCCGTCGCGGAACGCAGTTCGAGGCCGCCCAGCGGCGCGGCTTCGCCCGCGGGCGCCAGCGGGCGCGGCTGGGCTGCGCGAGCGGAACGCGTGAGTTTGGGAGACAGCCATTTGAGTTGGCTCGGATTTGCCGCCGAATCGGCCGGGTCGCTGGCGCCGCTTTCGATCGCCCCCGCCCAGAGATCGCCGCCGGCGAGCGCCGCGCTCAAGCCGAAGGCCAGCCAGCAGGCCGCGCGCTGCAGGCCGCGCGAGCGTTCAAACGGAATCGCCCGAGCCGTGCTCGGTGCTGTAGTTGGGCGCTTCCTGCGTAATGGCAATATCATGGGGGTGACTCTCCCGCACGCTGGCCGGTGAAACCTGAATGAATCTCGAATCCTTCCGCAATTCATCGATATTGCGGGCGCCGCAATATCCCATCCCCGCTCGCAAGCCGCCCACGAGTTGATACACGTAGGCGCCCAACGGCCCGCGGAACGGCACGCGTCCCTCGACCCCTTCGGGCACCAGCTTGTTCGATCCTCGTTCGCCGGCCTTCTGCCGATAGCGCTCGCTCGATCCCTTGACCATCGCGCCCATCGAACCCATGCCGCGATAGATTTTGTACGTTCTTCCTTGATACAGGATTTGCTCGCCGGGGCTTTCCAGCAAGCCGGCGAACAGCCCGCCGACCATCACGCACGAGGCGCCGGCGGCGATCGCCTTGGTCAGATCTCCCGAATAGCGGATGCCGCCGTCGGCGATGACCGGCGTGCCGCTGTCTTGGGCCGCTTTCGCGGCGTTGTAAATGGCCGTGATTTGCGGAACGCCGACTCCCGAGATCACCCGCGTGGTGCAGATCGATCCCGGCCCAATCCCCACCTTCACGGCGTCGGCGCCGGCGGCGATCAGATCTTGGCATCCCTGTCGGGTGGCCACGTTGCCGGCCACCACGTCAATGTCGAATCGTTGCTTGATGGTTCGCACGGTCTCGAGCACGTTGGCCGAATGGCCATGCGCGCTGTCGACCACCAGCACGTCGACGCCTTTGGCGATCAGACTTTCGACGCGTTCGTATTCCTGCACTCCGACGGCCGCCCCGACCCGCAGCCTGCCTTGCCTATCTTTGCAAGATTGCGGAAACCGCCGCATCTTGTCGATGTCTTTGATCGTAATCAGTCCGGTCAGTTTGTTATTTTCGTCAACCAGCAAAAGTTTCTCGACCTTATTTGCCATCAAGATCTTTTCAGCTTCTTCAAGCGTCACCGCCCCCGTAGCCGTTACCAGGTGCTCGCGGGTCATGACTTCGGCGATCGGCAAATCGCTGCGTTCGAGAAACCGCAGATCGCGGCGCGTGAGAATGCCCGCCAGCTTGCCGCCCGAGGTGGTGATCGGCAGCCCTGAAACATTGTGCTGGGCCATGATCTCGCGGGCCCGGGCGACGGTGGCCTGGGGCGAGAGCGTGACCGGGTCGTAGATGATGCCGTTGGCGCTGCGTTTGACCTTGTCGACCTCGTCGGTCTGGGCTTCGATCGACATATTCTTATGGATCACGCCCAGCCCCCCTTCCTGGGCCAGGGCGATGGCCATTTCGCCCTCGGTGACGGTATCCATCGGCGAGCTGAGAAGCGGAATATTGAGCCGGATGCGGCGGGTCAACTGCGTGGTGACATCGCATTCGGCCGGCACGACTTCGCTATAGCGAGGTTCCAGCAGCACGTCGTCGAACGTGATGCCTAGATAGCTGAGTTTGTCGTCCATCGCTCGTCTCCCAGGGCGCGGCAAAAGAGAAACCCATATTATGGCGCTGGGCGGCGAAATTGGCTAGGAGCGTGGACCTTGAAGTCACGGTTCAGAAAGTCGCTTTTCGCTCCGCGAAAAGATGTCTTTTCGCGGAGCGAAAAGCGACTTTGGTTGCGGCTTCGCTGCGCTGGGGCGTTCCGGGGATCTGTCCGCAAAAACTTGGCTATTTTCCGATGTTTTTCGGTCGGCAGAATTTGCTTGCACTGCGATCGGCGATCTGTAAGCTGTACGCCACGAATGCGGCTGTCTTTTCATTCGGTTCGCCTTATCTCAGGCGCGCACTTCCGCGAAGCCAACCATCTCGCACGGGAACGGGTGAAGCAGTGGTAGGTAAATCACTCGACGACACACGGGCCAGGATCCAGAAATCCTATCGGCTGGCCGCCGAAGCTCGGCGCGTGGCCGAGGAGACGAGGCGCCTGGTCGAAGATGCCCAGCGATCGTTGGCACGGCCCAAACGGCCGCGGGCGATCGCGCTGCCGTCGAACAATGGCCGGCCAACCGAGTGAATCGCGAGTCGTTTTGCTCATCCAGAGACCGATGCTGGATTTGCCGCCGATTCCCGTCCTTTTGCCGCGGCGCCCATCCGTTGCGCCACGACGGATCGCAGTTCGATCACCTCCAACGGGCACTCGGGCCAGTCGTGCCGCCAGCAGACGATCAACTCGCAGCCGGCCGGGTCGTGGCCGTGGTCGCGAAAGTTGCGGCTGAGAAACTCGAACTCGATCCGCACGCGCTGCCAGCGATCGCGCCCCAGATCGACGCACCGTTTGGCCTCGCAGTCGGGAAAGCCCGGCTGCAGCGCCTCGACAACCATGCCGAGTTGCTCGCTCAGCATGCCGAACAAATAGATCACGCCCAGTTCGCTGGTCGGTTCATGACGCAGGCCGCGGAAGTCGAGCGGGGCTCCGTACTCGAACCCGTCGCTCCGCGGCCATTCGGCCGCGGCGCGCTGGCGGCGCGGCGGCCGACCCCGCATGCGATGGCCGATCTTGTTGCGATCCCGCAACTGGGCCAACAGCGGCGAGTCGGGATCTCGCTCTTCGAGCCAGGCTTCGTAGCGATCCAGGATCTGCGGCAGCGTGCCGAATCGTTTGTTGAACGTCCACAGCGCCGGAGCGCCACGCGCCCGGAGTTGAACGCGGGTCGGAATCGCTCCTAACTCCGACGCCGCCTTGTGAAAGGCCCGCAGCAACTCGTCTTCGGACGCGCGCGGGCGAAAGCCGGGGGATTTCGGCGCGCCGGCCGCCTCCTCCGCCTCTTTCCAGCCGCCGGGGAAATGAGCGGAAATGAAATGGGGGTTGATGCCCGTCAACCCGACGAACTTTGCCCGCGAAATCGGTCTGCCCTGCTGCCGCACGAGTTGCTGGAGCGCCGCGATGATGCCTTCTCGCGTGACGTCGTTCGCGGGGCGTCCGATTGGGCCGCAGTTTTCAACGGATGGATCGGCTGACATGGAAAGGCGCCGTGAAAGTCGGGCGTGCGGGAGTCGCGTTCCGCACGCGATCATCGCCCGGCGCCGGCTTGGGCGGCAACCGCATCCGCAAGTTTCGTAGAGCGAGGCGCCGCCATGCTACGCGAGCGGCCGCTCCAACAATCCCCTCTCACTTTGGGAGAGGGTTTGGGTGAGGGCCGCCTTTAGTTGTCCCGCGTCGAACGCAAGCACAACCGAGTGCGAGCTTTCGGCGGTCACTTCCGACTTTGCGTCTTAAGCGCGTTCATGCGATGTTGTTCTTGGCGGCGAAAGCCTTCCAAGCGTTGACGATGAACCGAGAAAACAAGTCATTGACGTTCGAAAAATCGCAGCCGTAGATTCTCGCCTTGCATTGCTTGCCGGCGGGTGTCGGTATCGTGTTTCGATTGTAGGAAAAGCAAGCTGAAAAGAATCCGTCGACTTCGACGTCTTTTCGCTTTGCCGATCGCTTGTCGGGTTCGCCTGGGCGCAGCGCCGCCCCCATTTCGCCCTTGTTCATCGGTAGCGCGGCCGGAGTGCTTTTACAATCCATCGTCCACATTGGCGACGTGTAGCCGGCTTTAACCAACGCGTCGCTCAACGGCACGTCATCGGTTCGCCTTTCAGCGATGCTCGCCTTAACGTGAACCGCGCCAAACGGAATCCTGCGCCCGCGCTTCAAACCTGCAAGTACAACGTCTATCTTGTCCGTTTCAAGCCGGCCATCGACCTTGAATTGGCTGGCGAGCGCTCGTTTTTCCGCGCCGCTCGCGATGTACAGGTCAACGCCTTTCGACCGCAAGTAAGGCCCGTAATGCCTGACCAAAACTTCTTCAAGCGCCCAACCGCCAGTCCGTTTCCAGCAGCCCTTATTGGGCAAGGCGAAAGATACCAAATTCGCCGTCGATGCCAAAGTGCCAAAACAGCCCGGCGATCCTATGTTTGGCCGCCGAGTATGCTAAGCTGTCGGGCGGAACGAGCGGGACTTGGTTGCAATGTTTGACAAGGTTTGCTAAGGTGGGGATTCAGCCCGATCATTCGCTTGGCGAGTATCTCACGGTAGGCGAGGCCGCCGATTTTCTCGGCGTTTCAGCGTCTACGCTGCGGAACTGGGACCGGGCTGGCAAGCTCAAAGCAAACAGGCATCCGATCAATGGCTACCGTCTCTACAAACGCGCGGATCTCGAAACGCTCAACCAAAAAGTACATGACCAATCGCAACGGAAGTAGCTCGGTCAACGCGTCGAAATCGCTTGGCCCTTGGGCAATCAACAAGGTTCACAACGTCGATTGCGAGATGGCGCTCCGGCAAATGCCGGATGATTGCCTAGACATCGCGGTCACTTCACCGCCCTACTGGGGCCAACGGGGTTCGGCTGGCTTGGGTTCGGAACCCGATCCACGCGACTACGTCGCGAATTTGGTTCGGATTCTGGCCGAGGTTATGCGGTGCCTAAAGCCTTCGGGAACACTCTGGCTCAATATCGGCGATTCCTATAACACGCCGATCAACTGGCGGACGGACGATTATAGCTACAGTACCCTCGGCCCGGATCGCAATGGGCTAGCCGCGCACAACTCGGCTTACACAAAGAATCGCGGCCAGCGCCGCGCATTCATCGACGAGGAAGCCAAATGGCTTCGATATGGCAACTTGCTCGCGGTGCCTTGGCGCGTAGTCATCGGCTTATGCGAACTCGGCTTTCTATTCCGGGGCGAAGTGATTTGGAGCAAGTTGCGGCCGTTGCCGGAAGGCCGATGCCGTCGCCCTCATAGAAAACATGAGGGAATCTACATTATCGCGAAGTCAGAACAGCATTCGTTCCGAACCGCGCCGCCGGTCGGTTCGATCTGGCAACTTCTGCAAACGCCAAACAAGACGGCGCATTGCTCTACGTTTCCGCTTGATTTACCGATTCAGTGCATCGAAGCGGCCGAAGTTGAGCGCGGCATCGTGCTTGACCCATTCATGGGAAGTGGAACAACTGGGCGGGCTGCATTGAGCAAGGGGTTAGACTTCATCGGCTTTGAGCTCGACAAGCGAAACTGCGCGATCGCGGCTGACTGCATCTACAACGTCGAACGGCCGCTTTTCACTTAGGAGCGCGCGTGGGGCTGCGCCCCACCCTACCGCGCGGCCGTCAACGACTCGCCACGCTGGGCGTCACGTCGGCTTCGAACTGCCGGCCGTTGCGGACGACGCCGAGCGAAATGGTTTCGCCGGCGGCGACTCGGGCCAGCACACGGTGCATATCGTCGATGGCTTCCACGATCCGCCCGTTGATGGCCACGATCAGATCGCCGGGCGCCAGGCCGGCGCGATCGGCCGCGCTGTGGGGTTCGACCGAGACGATCTCGACGGCCAGATCGTTGAGCAAATCGAGCCGCTTGGCCAGCTCGCGAGCCAACGGGCGGATCGAGATCGCGACGCCGAGCGCCGGCCGCCGCACGCGGCCATGGGCCAGCAACTCGCCGATCACCCAAATCGCCGTGCTCGAAGGCACTGCGAAGCCAAGTCCCTGCGCCATAGCGATGATCGCCGTGTTGACGCCGATCACGCGGCCGCGCGAGTCGAGCAACGGGCCGCCCGAGTTGCCGGGGTTCAAGGGCGCCGTGTGCTGCACGATGTTTTCGATCAGTCGCCCCTCGCGGCTGCGCAGCGAGCGCCCTTGGGCGCTGACCACGCCCGTGGTAACCGTCGATTGAAAGCCGTAGGGATTGCCCATCGCGATCACCAACTGGCCGACGCGCGCGGCGGCCGAATCGCCCAGGTTGGCGAACGGCAGGTCCTTGGCGCCGAGCTTCAACAGCGCCAGATCGGTCGCCGGATCGTCGCCGATCAGTTCCCCGTCGAGCTGGTCTCCTTCGCTGGTAAAGGCCGTCAAGCGTTTGTGGCCATCGGCCACGTGGCTGTTCGTCAGCGCATATCCGCCCGGTCCGACGAGCACGCCGGAGCCCGAGCCGCCTTGTGCGGAGCCCGCCTTTCGCGAGACCGCGATCACGCTCGGCCCGACCGTCTCGACCACGCAGATCACCGCCTGGGAGTAAGCATCGAGCAGTTCGCCGTCGGACAGGCGCCCCGCATCGCTTGGCGGCCGCTGGGCCGCGTCTGGTTGGTGTTCTTCGCTTGTCAGCCAGAAAGGGATGGGGTTGAAATTGCTCATCGCAGTTCGTCTCCAATCTTGGTCGTTTCGCGCGGCGTCGCCCGTCGCACGCTGGTGAATTATAGGCGCCAAGGCGAGCGGCGACCGAGCAAGGCCGGCCCAGACTGGTGGAAGAGCGATCGATTCCTTCGCGGCGCGACCTTCCAGGCCGCCGACGCCTCGTGCCGATTTAGGCAGACGGCCTGGAAGGCCGCCCCACGAGGAATTCGATAACCCACGCCCGGTACTTCGAAGACGCCACGGACGAAGTTCAGTGCGTTAAACGCACTTCGCAACTCGGTAGCGCCGACTTCAACTCGCGCTGCGTGACTTCGGGCACGGAAGCGAGAATCGTCAACGTCCGCACCTTTCGCAGTCGCTGAACGTGGGGAATCGATTTCAGAACGTCGGCCTTGGGGTGAATGATGTAGACCCTGTCGACGTGCTGAAAAAAATCATCGCCGATAAGCCGCCGCAACCATGCCGGCCCGCCGGGCGATGGCTTGGGGCTGACGATGGGCATGTATGTCTGATCGGAACTCGCGCCAAATCCTTGAGGCCGCACGAACTTCGGTTGCCAATCATAACGAACGCTGCCACCCATCGCTTCAATGGCCTTTACTGCTTCGCGTTGCTCCCGCGCCCTATTGACGACGACGCCGAGCCAAACGGCGAATGCCGTCAGGAGAACGAAAAAAGTTCTGAGACTGAAAGTGAGCCAGCGGCGACGAGTTGCCATGCGGTCGGCCTCGGCGGACGGAGCGAGCGGAGCGAATCAGCGCCAGCGTAGCGGCTCTCGACCAGGCAGGGCAAGCGAATTGATGAGCGTAGGGCGGACCTCGCCTGTTGGAAGGGCAATCGGCTCCTTCGTGGCGCGGCCTTTCAGGCCGCCGACGCTTCGCGCCGAAGAAGACCGCCCCACGACCGACGCACGTCTCATTCTTAACCGGGCACGGTATAGAGATCGTCCTGCTTTTTGGAGGACGGGGCAATTCGCCAAGCCGGGGCAATTACGGGTTCCTCTTCTCTGTTCCGGCTGCGGCAGGCGTTGCGACCGGCAAGCAAAGCTGCATCGAGAAGGATAGCATGCGAACGAAGGCCGCAACCTCAGAACCATCTGGAACAGAGAAGAGGAACCCGTAATTCGATGCGGCCGCAAGCACAGCGAGAGCTCGGCGACGATTTCTCGCATCAAAACGAGCGCCGTGGGGCGAAAAAAGCAGGACGATCTCAAAAGTAGGTAGGCTGGGCTTGGCCCTCGTTGTTCTACACATCTTCCCGCGTCTTGCGCAGCCAATGCCCGCCCTACAGGTTCGCGCCGAAGACTGTAGGGCACGCCCTCTGTGGCGTGCCGAGAAGAGCGGAAGTCGCGCCCCACGCCTCCCGGAACGCCGCGGAGGGCGTTCCCAACAGGCCCGCGCCCTGGGCGCAGCGAAAGAGCCGGGCCTGTTGGACCCGGCTCTTTCAACCCCGTTTTCCCTGTCCGCTGTCCCCTGTCCCTGGCGCCTACTATCTCATTCCTGTCGCCTGACGCACCCGGAGGCTGACGCCTCCGGCTCGCCTGACCCCTGTCGCCTCTCCCCTATCCGCCAAACTCGGGCCGGCGGCGGCCGAGCTGTGTTTGCAAGCGTTGCACGATGGAGCTGTGCATCTGGCTGACGCGGCTCTCGGAAAGATCGAGCGTGGCGCCGATCTCCTTCATCGTCAACTCTTCGTAATAGTAAAGGATGATGATCAACCGCTCGTTGCGATTCAGCCCCTTCGTGACCAGCCGCATCAGGTCGGTCTTCTGAATGCGGTGGGTGGGATCTTCGCCCTTCTTGTCTTCGAGAATGTCGATTTCGCGGACGTCTTTGTAGCTGTCGGTCTCGTACCACTTCTTGTTCAGGCTGATCAGTCCGACCGCGTTGGCGTCGAGCATCATCTTTTCCAGCTCGGGCACGGTGATCTGCAACTGCTCGGAAAGCTCGATCTCGGTGGGCGCGCGTCCCAGCCGGGTTTCGATCGTCTTGATCGCCTCGTTGAGCTTGCTGGCCTTGGAGCGCACGAGTCGCGGCACCCAGTCCATCGTCCGCAGTTCGTCGAGCATGGCGCCGCGGATGCGCGGCACGCAGTAAGTCTCGAACTTCACTCCGCGCGTCAGGTCGAAGGCGTCGATGGCGTCCATCAGTCCGAACACGCCGGCCGAAATCAGATCGTCGAGTTCGACGCCTTCAGGCAACCGCGACCAGATCCGCTCGCCGTTGTATTTAACCAGCGGCAGGTAAACCTCGACCAGGCGGTTCCGCAGGTCCTGGTTATCCGGATCGCCCTTAAGTGCTTCCCAAATTTGCGCGACGTCTTCCGTTGCGACCGCTGCTGCCATGCATTCCTCCGTGATTGCACACCATCGCCGGGTTCGCGAAGTCCACTCTCGCACGTTCCGCCATGACACGGTTCGCGGCGAGCGAAGGTCTTCGCGCCGGTCGTCAAGGTTTGGTCTTGCCTGGGGTCGCCGAATCCTTGGCTTCCCGAGCGGCGAGTTCCGCCGCGAGTTTGCTGCGAATTGATTCTTCCACGGTCCGCTCGGCGACCCAGCCGACGATACACCCCAAGGGCGTGAACGCCAGCAGGCCGAGCCAGGCCGCAAACAAGGTCGGTTCCGCCCCTCCGCCGCGCACGCATCCTCGTGCCAATACGGTCAGAAAGGCCAATAATCCCAATATTCCGCCGTAGCTGCGACCCACGCCTTGAGCTCCCGGCGAACCGTAAACTCCATCCAACCGTTACAATTTACCAGCAACTCAGCTATCGACACCGCGTTTATTTATCGGTTGCAAGGCGGTTGCGGGTTGAATCTATTCTTCCGAAGTTTTGCGTTCCGGCGGCGGCGGTCCAGCGCGAGGCCAGGCGTTCCAGTTGCTCGCTGGCCGGCGCGGCGGCATGCGCCAGCACGAACGGCGTTCGCGCTCGGCCCGCGGCGGCGACCAGCGGGTCGAACGGGAAATAGCAGCCGGACTCGACGTTGATTCCCAGGAACCGCCGGCAGGCGCGCGCCAGCCGCTGGCCGATTTCAGCCGCTACGGCGGCCGACTCGGCCAGGTTCACCAACGTCTGGATCGGCGCGCGGCCGCTGGCCGTCAGCAATTTGATCGCGGCGTAAGCGTTGGTCACCGAGGTCGCCTCGGGCGAGGTCACCATGAGCACGCGGTCGGCCGCCTGCCAGAACCGCCGCACGACGCGATCGAGCGAACTGCCCGCGTCGATCACGATATAGTCGGCGTGCGGTCCGAGGCGGGCCAATTCGTCGAGCAGCCTCTGCTGCGCTGCCGGCTCGCAGTCGGTCACGGCGCCGGAGGCCCAGGCGCCCGGAAGCACCTGCACGCCCGCCGGCCCGCGGACCAAAGTTTCATGCACGTTGCGACGTCCGGCCAGCACGTCGGCCACAGTATAAACGTCGTCGACGCGGCACAAGCGAGTGGCGTCGGCGCGGCCCAAATCGGCGTCGACCAGTACGGTTCGTCGTCCGTCGCGGGCCAGCGACGCCGCCAAATTGACAGCTGCGGTGGTCGTGCCCACCCCGCCTTTGCCGCTGGCAACGACGATCAACTGCGGGGCCGCGGCCTGCGGCCGCAGCGCCGCCTCGCGGCCTCCGGCGCGCATCAGCAGTCTCAGGCGATTGGCTTGATCGGGCATCATTCGTAGGGTGGGGCGCAGCCCCACGCGTGCATTGGTATGGAAAGCCGTTTTTGTCAATCAATCGCAGCGGGCGGCGATAATTCGTTTTCTGACTCTTCGCGTAAAATGCGTGGGGCTGCGCCCCAACCTACATTGAGTCCCGCCGCTCACATGCCCAACACGCTGCGCGCCAAGCGGCGGTCGGCCGGGGCGATGTCGTCGGGCACGTTCTGGCCGTTGGTGAGATAGCTCAAAGGCAGCTTGCACGATCGCCACAGCGGCAACAGGCTGCCCAGGGCGCCGGCCTCGTCGAGCTTCGTCAGCACCAGCGCCGTCGTGCCCAAAGCCGCGAACCGCTCGGCCGTGCGCAGCAGCGTCGCCGTGCTGGCCGTGCTCGACAGCACCAGGTGGACCTCGTCGGCCTCGGCCTCCGACAGGAACAGCTTCAACTCGCGCAGCTTGACTTCGTCCTGCGGGCTGCGGCCGGCGGTGTCCAACAGCACCAGATCCAAGTCGGACATGGCGTCGACGGCTTCGCGCATCTCGTGCGGCGTGGCGACGACGCGCATCGGCAAATCGATGATGTCGGCGTAGGTCCGCAATTGCTCGACGGCCGCGATGCGATAGGTATCGACCGTAATCAAGCCCACGCGGCGTTTGTCTCGCAAGCGAAAATTGGCGGCGAGCTTGGCGATCGTCGTGGTCTTGCCGACGCCGGTCGGCCCGACGAGCGCCACCAGGCGCCGCTTGCCCGGCGCCAGCCGGATCGGGCCGCCGATCGGGATTTCGTCTTCAACCATTTCCGCGAGCCGCGCTTGGGCCGCAGCGAGATCATTCTCGTAGACGCGGCGCCCTGCCGCGTACCGGGCGTCGCTGCGCAGCCGTTCGATCAGGTCGCGGGCGATGTCCTCGCTGATTTCGGCCTCGATCAGATCGGCGTAGAGCCGGAACAGACCGTCGGACCAATCGGCCCCGGCGTGGGGGCGGCTGCGACGGCAGAGCTCCTCTACCAGCGAGTGCAACTCGTCGAGTTGCCCCTTCAATTCGTCGCGAAACATCGCCTTGGCCTCCCACTCGATGCCGGGCGACGATTCGATCGTCGACGTGTTAGCTCCCTCTCCCAGAGGGAGAGGGTTCGCGCTCGCTGCCGCTCCCAGAGGGAGAGGATTGGCCCTCACCCTGCCCTCTCCCAGAGGGAGAGGGTTTTGGGCGGCGCGCTTCGGCAGCCGGCTCGGCACGTTGACTTCTTTCGACGCCACGACCTCGATCTGCCGCGCGCCGCCGAACAGGCCCCGCCAGCCGGCGCCGCGCACCTCGCGCGTTTGCAGCACGGCCGCTTCCGGTCCCAGTTCGCGGCGCACCAGCGCCAAAGCCTCTTGCATCGTCCGGGCGCGGTAGGTCTTTACGTCCATGGAATGGAATCTTGGATTTTAGATTGGGGATTTTGGATTTGGGATCGGCGATTGGGGCAGATGTGTAGGGTGGGGCGCTAGGCCCACGCGGTTTTGGTTCTGGCGCCTTCGTTGACCGTATCCATGATGTGATCCGCTTCCTGGATGACTCGCGTGGGGCTAGCGCAAAATGCCGCTTGGCCGCCCAGTTCGAGGTTGTCTTGGTTTTGTTCCGCCACGTCCGGGGTTTGTGCCTCGTTGTTCTGCTTTTGCGTAGCCCAGGCATTTATGCCTGGGAATTCGTTCAACGCACGTCCGTTTTTTCCCGATTGGCGCCTCGGGGGGCGCCCCCCCCGGCCCCGGGGGGCCAAACGGGGGGGGGGGGGAACGGCTCGCGGATCCCAGGCATAAATGCCTGGGCTAAGTAAAAAATGCCGCATCCACGCCCTCTCGTTTTCGTAACGTTCGTACTGCTAGCACCTATCTTGTTGACATCTAACTTGTGTAGAACAACGAGCCCGGCGGTGGCGGAGCGGAACTGATTCGACGAGAATCTCAGCTCGCTTTGGTCCTGAAAATCGCTCATTTTGCACAGCCCACCCTACGTCTTGCCCGGAACGGCGTCGGCCACCAGCCCCAACGTTTCGATCTGCGTGTCGCGGGTGATTTCGTTGAAACTCAGAATCACGACTTGCTTCAGTTGCGCGGCGGTCATTTGCCGCAGCGCGGGACGAATCTGCGGGCTGACCAGCAACACGGGCGGATAGCCCTTGGCGGTCAGCTTCTCGATCTCTTTGGCGATCACGCGGATCGTGGCCTCGATGGCCTGCGGCGACATGCGGATGAACAACCCGCGTTCGTTGTGCTCGAAGCCGGCCCGAATTCGATCTTCGAGCGCCGGGTCGAGCGTGACGACGTGCAGGCGATTCGAGGCGTCGCGGTATCGCGAGCAGATGGTGCGGGCCAGCCGGCTGCGGACGGCCTCGGCGAGGAATACCGGGTCCTTGGTGCGTCCGGCGTAGTCGCCGAGCGTTTCCAGAATCGGGCCGAGCTGGCGGATCGGCACTTCCTCGCGCAGCAGCATCTGCAGGATTTGTTGCACTTCGGCGAGCTTCAGCACGCTCGGCACGAGTTCTTCGACGACGGCCGGCGAAGCCTTTTTCAGTTCGTCGATCAGGTGTTTCGTGGCGTCGCGAGTCAGGATTTCGTCGGCGTGTTTGCGGACCACCTCGGTCAGGTGCGTGGCGATCACGCTTTGCGGCTCGACCACCGTGTAGCCCAGCATTTCGGCCTGATCGCGCTGGCCCGGCTCGATCCACACGGCCGGCGTGCCGAAGGCCGGATCGCGGGCGCCGATGCCGGGCATGCGGCCGGAGGTGACGCCCGAGTCGATGGCCAGCAGCATTTGCGGATGGACCGTGTTCTCGGCCACCGGGTTGTCGGCGACCTTCACGCGATAGGCGTTCTGCTCGAGCCGCATGTTGTCGCGAATGCGCACTTTGGGCATCAAAATGCCGATGTCGGCTGCGACGTTCTGCCGTACGCGCTGCACGCGAGCCAGCAGGTCGCCGCCGCGCTTGGGATCGGCTAGCCGGATCAGGCCCACGCCGATTTCGATCTCCATCGGATCGACGACGAGATAATCCTCGATGCGTTCTTCGGGGGCCTTCTTTTCGGCCGCCTGGGCTTGGGCCACGGCATGGGCCTTGGTTCGTTTGCGCTGCCGCGTTTGGATCATCGCGAACCCCAGGCAGGTCGAGGCCAACAGGGCCAAGGGGGCCGTCGGCAGACTCGTGAAGATCAGCACGCCCAGGAAGCCGCCGGCGACCGCCAGGGCCTGCGGCCGCGAGAACAACTGGCCGAAAAACTCGGCCGGCAGATTGACTTCGTTCGTGCTGCGCGTGACGAGCAAGCCGGCGGCCAGCGAGATCAAGAAGGCCGGCACCTGGCTGACCAGGCCGTCGCCGATGGTGAGCTTGGTGAAAATCGCGGCGGCTTGGCTGACGGTCATTCCGTCTTCGATGACGCCGATGAACAAGCCGCCGACGACATTCACGAGGGTAATGACGATTCCGGCTATGGCATCGCCGCGAACGAACTTGCTGGCGCCGTCCATGGCCCCGAAGAAATCGGCCTGCTGCGTGATTTCGGCCCGGCGGCGCTGGGCCTCGCGCTCGTCGATCACGCCGGCGTTGAGGTCGGCGTCGATGGCCATCTGGCGGCCCGGCATGCCGTCCAAGGCGAACCTCGCCGCGACTTCGCTGATGCGCGTGGCGCCCTTGGTGATGACGACGAACTGGATCAACACGATGATCGTAAAAATGATCAGGCCCACGACCAGCTTATCGCCGGCCACGAACTCGCCGAACGAGCGCACGACTCCGCCCGCCGCTTCCAGGCCGTCGCTGCCGGCGCGGGTCAGAATCAACCGCGTGGTGGCGACGTTCAGCACCAGCCGCCCGAGCGTGGAAGCCAACAGCAGGGTGGGAAAAATGCTGAACTCCAGCGGAGTCCGCACGTAGATCGTGGTGAGCAGCATGATCACCGCGACGCAGATGTTGGTCGACAGCAAAAAGTCGAGCAGGTGCGCCGGCAGCGGCACCATGATCACCAGAATGCTGGCGATGATTCCAATCGGCAAAATCAGGTCCGATGAGCGCGCCAGGATCGAATCCTTGCCGGCTCCGGACGCAGCGCCAGGAGGCATCCAATCACTCCCCAAACGTGGCAGCGGCAGCTTGCCGCCGTCGCCTAACCATGCGGCAAGCCGCCGCCACGAACGTGCGAAGCGCGGCAAGCTGCCGCGTCCGCGTCGCGGTCGGAAGTCGCTGGAAAAAGCAAATCGGAAAAAAAGCAGAAGAGGGGCGGAAAACTACTCAAAAGCTTTCCGGGCGTCTAGGTCGATATTCACAGGTCTTGGCGGACTTGACACCCGAGGCCCTTTACGTCAAATCTATCTCCGGCAGTGCTGCACGTTCAGCGGTCCAGGCCATTCATTCGATGAGTGCATCGAATTGGCAAGCGGCCGCTGGAACGGTTCGGGAGTGCAGCGGCCAAGCGGTCCCATTCGGGAGAGGCGGCGGCGTAGAACGTTGGGCAACTTGGGCAAGCGACGTCGTTGCCATAAGTCATCGTCGCCGAGCGGAGGCTCAGGCGGCGGAAATGCCAGCAAGATGCTACCTCGTTGAGGACCAAAATCCGCAGCGAGCGAAATCGAAGGATCGATTTTCATGAATGTCAGACCGTTTCCCGTGCTTCTGCGCTTCGCCTGGGCTGCGACGCTGCTGGTCGCCGGCTGCGAGGTGCGCAGCGGCGGCGACGTGGGGCTGATCGCCGACTTGGCCGACTCTGCCGCGAAGCCGACCGTCGAAAGCTCGCCGGACGTTCCGGCCGGGGCCTCCGTCAATCGAGGGGGCTTGCAGTTCGTCAACGGCTACCATCGCGGCTTTGAGCTGGCCCGCGATCAGCACAAGCCGATGCTGGTCTTCTTCACGGCCGAATGGTGTACCTATTGCCATCAAATGGAGGCCGAAGCCTTCACCGAGGAGCCGGTCGTCAAGCTGGCGAAGCAGTTCGTCTGCATCCTGGTCGACGCCGATTGCGAGCCGAACGTCTGCCACGATTTCCGCGTGAAGGGCTATCCGACGATCCAATTCCTCTCCCCGCGAGGGGTGCCGCTGAACCGCGTCACCGGCAAACAGCCCGCTCGGAAACTCGTGATCCAGATGCAGGCCGCCTTGCAGGCGGTGGCCCGCCGCAACGGCGCCGAAGAAGCGATCCGCCGCTAGGCCCCCCGGCTGCGGCTTGCCCAATTTGACAAGTCGCGGCTAGGATGGAATTTTTCAGCGACTGCAGGCTGTGCGATGGATGGTGGTCTGATGTCGAACGACGCGAGCCCGCCCGCCGGGCAGCGAAAAAAGGCGAAGGCGCGCGAATGGTCCCCTCGATTCTGGACGGGGATGGATTTCTTCGGCTGGATGCGGCTCTTGGCTCGCAACCGGTTCGCCGTGCATTGGAGCTACTGGCCGCAGGCCGCGGCGATCACGCTGCTCAGCTCGTTCAACACGGCCTATCGCTGGTGGTCTTGGCCTTTTGTTGGCTGGCGCTGGCCGAAGACCGAGATCAAGGAAGAGCCGCTGTTCATCATCGGCCACTGGCGCGCCGGCACCACGCTGTTGCACGAATTGATGGTGCTCGACGAGCGGCACGCCTCGCCGACGACCTACGAGTGCATGGCGCCGAACCATTTCCTGCTCAGCGAAAACTTCGCCCGGCGATTTCTTAATTTCCTGCTGCCGGCGCATCGCCCGATGGACAACATGCCCGCCGGCTGGGACCGCCCTCAGGAAGACGAATTCGCGATGTGCAATCTCGGCGCTCCGTCGCCTTACCTGACGATCGCCTTTCCCAACCATCCGCCCCAGGATCAAGAATATCTCACGCTGGAAGGGCTCGATCCGGCCGAACTCGAGCGTTGGAAGCAGACGCTGGTCCGCTTCTTGAAGCAGATCACCTTTCGCACGCACAAGCGGATCGTGCTGAAAAGCCCGCCGCACACCTGCCGCATCAAAACCTTGCTGGAAGTTTTTCCCAACGCGCGCTTCCTGCACATCGTCCGCGATCCGTTCGTGGTCTTCCCCTCGACGGTCAATCTCTGGAAGACGCTCTATCGCAAGCACGGCTTGCAGCCGCCGCGCTATGCGGGGCTCGAAGAGCACGTCTTCGAAACGTTCGAGCGGATGTATCGCAAGTTCGAGGCCGAACGCGGTCTGATCGCGTCCGACCGCTTCTGCGAGATTCGCTACGAGGACCTGGTCAAGGACCCCGTCGGCAACGTCCGAGCCATTTACGAGAAGCTCGGCCTCGGCGGCTTCGAGACCGTGCTGCCCGCGTTGGAGCAGTACGTTGCCAGCACGGCGGGTTATCAGACCAACAAGTACGAGCTCTCGCCCGAGCTGCACGAGCAAATCTCCCGCCGCTGGGCCGGCTTCATTCGGCAGTACGGCTACGAGGGCGAATGCGGAATGCGGAATGCGGAATGCGGAACGGCGGGAAGCAAAGAGCGATAAAGGAGTGCTGTGTCCCCGGCATCGTCGCCGTGGAAAGGAGGCGGGATAATACCCCCATGCACCACCGTTTACAGTTCAGTTTGCGCACGCTGCTGGTAGGACTCACTGCGGCTTGCTTGTTTCTGGGTTGGCCCCTTGAGCGGGCACGACGGCGAGGGCAGGCAGTTGATTCGATCGTGTCCGCCGGAGGACTAGTAAGGTATCAACCTGATGTCGAATGGACAAACAAGGATCCGTGGTGGACGGTTCCCGCGGACCACATGTGGTTCGATATCGAGCAGCGAAAGGTCCGAATCTGGCTTCCCGAAGATGCCGTGCTTGATGCAGCGCTTGGTATAAGTCTGAAGCAGGCGATCCCCATCGACAGGCTAGACATTCAATCGAGGGTCGACGACTGCTCGTTGAGCCATTTGCATGGTATGACAGATGTGCGCGAACTCAATTTAGGGGACACTTGTGGCGTCTCGCAGGATGCTTTGAAGGCGCTTAGAGGCCGTAACAAAACGCGGTCCGATGACAACATCCGCAGACCTACTGATAGTGACTACTGTAATACAAACGTCATACAGATCAGGGACGCGGCAAGCGTCAAGAACGCCTTATGA
>Ga0307373_10000561_pt1 | contig 71713 bp, 63 predicted proteins | sample OX2MG_FD_202534 | JGI IMG/M metagenome (GOLD analysis project Ga0307373, IMG submission 202534) | Soil microbial communities from Risofladan, Vaasa, Finland - OX-2 | ecosystem: Environmental > Terrestrial > Soil > Coastal area > Acid sulfate soil | place: Finland: Risofladan, Vaasa | collected... | reverse complement strand
CTTCCGCCATCGGGCGGGCCGTTGGTCGCACCAGCGCCGCATCTGTTACAAGGCTGAGCACACCGCCGTGGGCACCAACCTGCGCTTCCTGATCACGAACTGCTCGGGCCGCGCTGCGGAGGTCTTCGCCTTTTACAACGACCGGGGCGAATGCGAGAATCGCATTGAAGAGTTCAAGAACGGCTTCCGCGCCGACCGGCTCAGTTGCCACCGCTTTCTGGCCAACGCCTTTCGTCTGCTCCTGCACGGCTTTGCCTACAACCTGGTCAACCTGTTTCGTCTGCTGCAGCTTCCCCCGTCGTGGCGCTCGGCGCAAATCGAGACTCTACGTGCACGCCTGTTCAAAGTGGGCGCTCGCGTCCGCCAGACTGCCCGCTGCATCCGCGTTCACCTCGCCAGCGGTTGGCCGTGGCAATCTCTGTTCCGCGAACTCGCTTGGGCCTTCAACACAGGCTAGCCTGCTCCTGCCGTATCCGAATCCGTTCGTCCCGGCACGCTCGTGGCGGAGCATTCTCGGAAAACTGTTTCCCTCCCTGGCGAGAGAAACTTCCCGCCCCCCGGCAGGCTCCCGTGCCCTCGCGAAAACCCGAACGCCGAAAATTCAAACGGTGAATGACAAAAATCAGCTCTCATGAATTAAGCAGGCTAGGGTACGATAACCCCGCACTTCAGAATTTGCCGTATAACGGCCCCATTCCCCAAGGCACTTATTCGATAGGGCGCATGCTTCCAAAGGGCCCTGGCAAGACCGGAATAAACGTCATGCACTTGAACCCGATAGGCCCTTTCAACCCAAACATCGGGCGAAGTGGTTTCTATTTTCACGGAAACGACAAGCATAACCCCAATGGCCATACCGCTTCGGACGGCTGCATCATAATGCGGCCGAAAATTCGAAACAGAATTCGGTACAGCGGAGATCATTGCCTGGTGGTGGTGCCATGAAATGGTCGAGGTGCGCTTTGCTCACGCCCTTGTTGCTGGTTGTGATTGCCAATCCTGCTACAAGCTGGGCGTTAGCGCGGAAGCGGGCTCAGCAACGGACAACGGGCGAAGGGCATGCAACAGTAGTCTCCCCGTCCGGTATTACAACGGTATCCAGCGGGCGCGGGCCTTTGGGCAGAGCCACCGTTAGGATCCAGACCGAGGAGCTGAAAGGCAGTTGCGCACGAGCCTGTCCTAGCAGCCGTTTCTGGATTGTTGGACGGGGCGAAGTCCCTCCCGCCGAGGAGGCTTCAATCGTCCAGGAGCTGACCATATCGGTAGACGGGAGAAATGTGAACGTTCCTTCGCTCGCCTACTTGGGAATGTATGAAGTGACCTGGGCGACAGTCGAGCAACAAGGGCAGTCGTTTGTTCTCAGTGTAGCAGGTGCGGATGGCGCGGAGCGGTACACTACTCGAATCTATTTCAATGCAAACGGGGTTGAACGTATGACAGACGAATACGGTGGATGTGGGACAAAGGCAATAGGCGACCGTACGGAGTTCTCCTATCGGCAGAGCAGGGCGAAGGAAATTCCCGTAAATCCGCCTTCGGGCGGACATGAGCAGGTTTGGCGACGCGTTGGTGCCCCGGGTAAAACTACACTGACGATTCACACAGCGCGTGGCGACTCCACAGCGAGGATAGTTGTAGCTACGCTCGGAACAGGATGTGTGGGCAGATGCCCCGACGCTAGTGCAGTACCAGATGGGCACTCTGGCGGTCCAATTTTTGTTCAGAACATACTTCTGACTGTCGGAAGCAAACGTGTATATGGCCTTAATTCGGGAATTCGAAATATGGACGCCCTATGGGGCGTAGCAACAGGTCCGATATCAGCATCGCTGGGCGTTAGCGGGGGAGAATTCGTGCTATGGATTAAGGCGGGGTACGACAGGACTGTCAGTGTTAGAGAGTTTCGATTTAACTCAGAAAGCATCGCTGAAATCAAAGAGTGGCAAATTTCCAAAGGGATGGTGGCCGATACTCACTTTTACCCGAGTGAATGCGAATAACCTTCAAATACGATCCCTTCGGCCGACGCATCGAGAAAATCTCGCCCAGCACTGACCAGCCCGAGTTTTTGTACCACGGCGAGTGAGAGAGTGGAGAAAATGGAATAACCCGGCGAACGGAAAGACCCCGACGGTCGGGCGGCCGGGGACTCAACGGGAAGCCGTCCGGGTTTATCAGACGGCGACTCTGCCGATAGGCGTTCAATAGCGACAAAGCCTATCAATGCTCCGCGTTCTCACTGAAAATTCCTATCTGTTATGTCCAGCCGCAGACATTACTTTTCGAGGACTTTCTCCACCTGTCCGACTTTGTTTTGGACTTTCCCACCGATCTTTTCGTGCTGTCCCTCAGCTTCCAAGTCGGGATTGTGCGTCAGTTGGCCTGACTTTTCCTTAACCTTACCCTTCACTTCGTGAATCTTGCCCGCTACCTGATCCTGAGTGCTTGGCTTCATTGTCTTGCCTCCTTGAAAGTGTATAAATTCTAGTGCGCGGCTAAATCTCGCGCGCCACGACCAAGCCCAAGAATCGCTCGGTCGTGATCGCGTCTTGACGCCCAGGAGACGTTAGTTCCTGCGATAACGAGAATATCCCCAGCCCCCGCCGCCCAGCAAAAACACAACCAGAAGAATGATTAGGATGGTTTCCATGTCTCTACCTCATTTCTCAGAGGAACCCGGTTCGTCGTACGTCCTCGGTAGACACCATCATAAAAGAGACGACGATCGATATCTGTTCACATCGGCACACCCTCGAATTGTGTTTGCTTTTTTCCTGGCAGGAAAGTCGTTCGTGGCGGCACGGAGCGAGGATCTCGCAAGTGTGCGAAATGCGACTGCATGGCTTTCGTCTCGATGTCAAGGTAGATGGATGCTGAATACGAAAACCAAGAAAGAATCCAGCAAGGCGATACGTACCGGCGTGGACAAGGAAATGGCAAAGCCACGCATGGCTAGATCCGCCAGAATAGCGACGCTGAATTCGGATACTGCGCGAATTCCAGAACAACCAAGCGCCATCATGCTCGGAACCGTCGACAAACTCATCCCGTCTCCACGTCCGGGTCAACCGGGAAAGGCGCAGATCACCATTGACGGCGCCGACCGCGGGTATCGGGATCTCCGTATTGCAAATACGTTAACCGACGAGCATGGCGATGATGTGAAGCTCAAAAAGGGCGCTCACGTCGATGTTACCGTCACAGCCGAACCAGAGACGTAAACCGCGTCATGAAGAGACCAAAGCTGAGACGGACTATCTCATTCGCTCCTGAGCGTTGATCTCCCCGAGTAATCCCAAGCTTCGATGAACCCCAGATCCTAAAGGCGATGGTGCATTTCGACTTGCAGAGTCGCGCGCATTGCTTGTGGGCTGGAACCGGGCGTGCCGTCGTCGCACAACGCTTCTCATAAGAGTACCGAGTGAAAGTAGCGCGGGTGCCGCATGGTTGGGCGGTGTTGCGAACCGTGCGAGGGTTCACTGCTGGCATTGTGCGGTTTCGCCGGTTGTCTCGCCGATGTAAACAAAGACGGCCAGCGCCCGCCTCCAATTCAAAGCGAGCGGCTTGCAGCGGGGGGTTAAGTACGACACGTAGCTAATGTGCTGAGCTATACGATCAGCAGCAGGCAGACGGGCAGCACGGACAAAGGGCCTGCCACCGGCCGGCGCGTTCGTTGCGAGGCGAGAGAAGCTGCGCGTTTAGCCGATGCGAGTTATACTCTAACCCTGTTTTTCATCCGTGGAAAGCTACAGGAGACCCCATGCTGATTGGCGAACGGTTACGCACGTTGCGCGAAGAAAAGAATCTTAGCCAAGGCGACATCGAAAAGCGCACGGGATTGTTGCGCTGCTACATCTCGCGCGTCGAGAACGGTCATACCGTTCCCGCAATCGAGACGCTTGAAAAGCTGGCGCGCGCGATGGAGATTCCGATGTACCAACTTTTCTACGACGGCGCGAAGCCGCCTACGCCGCTTAATCTGCCGGGGCCAAAGAACGCACGCGGGACCGAATGGGGAGACTCTGGCAAGGATGCGCGCACGCTGAGTCAATTTCGCCGCGTTCTGGCGCGTACCAACGCGAACGATCAGAAATTGCTTTTGCATATGGCGCAGAAGATGGCGAACGCGAGTCGCGCCAAAGCTTGAGGGCGAATTAAGAAACAGTTCAATCTTCGTTACAGGCCGTGCGGCTTTTTCGGGGCGTGAGTGACGAAGGCTGCTGCGTGAAGCGCGGTGCCGATGCTGACGCCGCGCGGATTGCGAATGCGTTCCCACCCCACGAGGAAGACGCGAAGGATGGAGCACCCCGGAAAAAAAGCGGCAGCAGATCCCTCGCTGCGTTTCGGGATGACAGCCATAGTCAGCGTCGCTGCCGCGAAAAACAAGTTGTCGCCAGTCCACTGAGCCAGGTTGCTAGCAGCTTGGATTGTTGTGGTGGCGTGTCCATGAAGACGAGGACCGCTCCTGGCTGTGTAGATGGGGCTACGCTCTGGACAGCTTCGGCCGGCTAAACCGTGCCATGCCGAACAGGCTGGCGAGACCGAGGGCCAACAGCAACAATGTGCTGGGTTCCGGTACGGAGGTGGTGCCTCCACCGCCGCCGGTAGTGGTGGCGCCGCCAGCCAATCCGTTGCTGCCAGCGAGAGTGCCGGAGCAGGTAGTGGAAACCTGGTTCTCAATTAATGAGGTTGAGTCTTGTCCGGCAAACGTCACCGCGCCGTTTTGTGCCAGGGCTCTCCCGCAGATATCGGTTGCGCCGGGATCGAAATTGATGGACGTGAGCGCGAGAATATTTCCGTCGAAGGCAGTGTTGTCGCCGAGAGTGGCGGTGCTGCCGACCACCCAGAACAGTTCGTCACTGGGAGAGAGGCCGCTCACATTAATATCCGCGCCGGGTGAGGTGGTAAGCGAACTTGAAATCAGGAAAATGAAATCCGAACCGGCGACACCGCCATCGTTGAGAGTAAGTGTTCCCGCCAAGCTGGCCGCGCCAACGTTATAGACGCCCGGGCCGAGGGAGAGACCGGTGAGGTCATTGGGCTCCAGGGTGCCAGATAGGCCTCCGAAAGTAGTGTACGCAGTGGTGAGATCATTCTGGGCCTGGAGCGCGACGGAATCCGCCAAGTGTACCGTTCCCGAGGTGCCCGGACCGGTGGTTGGACAGGAGGAAAAGCCAGTGCACGCGGTCCCTGGGGAAACACCCATCTCGCCGGTGATCACGGTCGCGCCGAGAACTCCGGCGCCGGCGTTGGTGATTGTCGAACCGGCCAGCACGGCAAAATTGTCAGCCGTATTGAGGGAATCAGCAGAGGCAAGGGGGGCCAGCATGATCCCGCCGGACACCATGAACGCCAAGGCTACAAGGACCACAAAGGAACGGTTAAGCGGCGTCATATTTTTCTCCAGTAGTAAATTGCTGAGTTTCTGAAACTCGACGCAGCAACATCCTAGAGAATGCGAGGGACGGTGTCTGTCCAATTTTGCACAGGTACTAGCCTTGCAGCAGCGATTTAACTTTCGCGCCGATCGATGATCCATCCGCGCAGGAAATGGCGAATCTCGTCGACGATCGGTGAGCGACTGGCGCGCAGCTGCGTGACCATCGCCCGCGATATCAGGAGAAGGCGGATATCTGTTCGCATCGGCACACCTTCGCGCTTTGTCTACGTTCCTGGGAGGAGGAACTTCGCTCGCGTTGGCTTGGAGGAGGAAATAACGGCCGCGAACTGCGTGACACGAAGCTAGTCGTGCAGGACAACACTCAGGAGGGAATCGTTGATGTGGATCTCGCCGTTGTATTGAATGAAGCCCAATTTCCTGAATTTGTTCATGAAGAAATTGACGCGGGACCGCGTGGTGCCAATCATGTCCGCCAAAGTCTCTTGCGATATTTTGGGAAGCGCTTTCTGAGGATGCCCCGGCGCTCCATAGTGCGCGAGTAGCAAGAGAGTCCGCGCCAACCGCTTTTCGCTGGAGTTGAAAAGCTGGTCAACCAAGTCCGATTCGACGCGGATGTTGCGCGCGAGCATATAGGCGATGAAGCGGTCGGATAACTCGTGTTCCTCGTGCAGCGCTCGCATCATCTCGTCTTTCTCGATAACGCGCACCGAGGTGGGTGTAATTGCCGTCGCAGTCGCTATACAAATGGATTGGCCCGCAAGGCAGGCTTCCCCGACAAAATCCCCCGGTCCCAGAATCGCTACCACCGCTTCTTTGCCGATTTTATTGACCACCGTGAGTTTCACGCCACCATCCTGAATGTATAGGACATTCTTGGCGGGAGCGCCTTGCGCGAAGACGGTTTCTTTTGCGCGGAACTTCTCAACCCTTCGGCCCAGGCCGGCCGAATCTAGAAATACTTTCACTTCGAACGCGATTTTCCCAGGCGTCTTTCGCGGAGGAACGCTTGCAGAAGCACGTCTCCTGGGAGGTGGAAAAGGGAGCATACAGCAGGATACCACATCCAGCCGTATGTACAATAGTGAACTTTGCCGCGCTTTGTGGGAACAGATGAGGACTGGACCGGTCAAGGCGTCACCAGGCCAACTAGCCAGCTTGCCAGCAGCTTGGCTTGTTCCGGCGAAGTGTTCATGAAGACGAGCACGACGCCCGGCTCCGCGTCCGGGTCGCTGGGCGTGGCCCAGGCCCAAGATTCGAACACCGATTCATCCTTGCGGATTTCGACTTGCACCACCCTGCGGTGCGCGAGCGGCGCGTCGGTGCGCCCGAAACATCCCTTTTGGCTCAGCACCGTAACACGCCCGGTGACCTGCTGCTGTTCTACGGGATCGATGATTTCCATGCGCGCGTCGAAAGCGAACCGCGGAGCGGCGCGCCTATCCGGGAATCGTGCGCCAGCGGTTAATCGGCGTTCTCCAAGATTGCCCATGGTTTCCCTCTTGCACACTCGACATTGTTTCAATCGGCAGGCGGGAGGGAATCTGCAGGGGCGGTAACTGAGCCATTCCCAAATGGGAAAACGGGCAGCGTTTTTCTCTAATTCGCCCGTCGCAACTCTTCTGTATTCAGATATTTGACTGGTACGCAAATCTGCGGGGTCTTGACGCCCGTGCTAGCGTGGTAGTGAAGCTCACGCGTCGACGCGAGGCTAAGAGGAGGACGGTTGATGGCTGCGCCGGTTGCGGAAAAGCGTAATGGTCGGCAGCGCCAATTTCCTCAGCTTTCGATTTGCTTTAGCTTCGCTTTGATCCGTGAAAAGCGCTCATTTAGGGGCGGAACGGTCAATCGACCTCAACAGGGCGTAACTCCAAGAAAACAAAAGACCGGGTACATGCAAGGGCGGAACTTCCCGGTGCAATTTCTTTTCACACCCGCAATTATCAAGAAATCGCAATTTTCGACCGCATCCGGCAGCTTGTGGCGCGCATCCGATTCAACTTCGGAGGACTCATACAGATGAAGCTCAATGAATACACGACGCTGGGACGCACCGGGTTGCGGGTTAGCCGGCTCTGCCTGGGCACCATGACGTTTGGGACGGAGTGGGGGTTTGGCGCGGAAGAGGACGTTTCGAGGCAGCAGTTTGACCGGTTTCTGGATGCGGGCGGGAATTTCATCGACACCGCGGACGGCTACACTAACGGCCACGCCGAGGAGCTGGTGGGAAAATTTGTCGGCGAAGGCAAGCTGCGCGATCGCGTGGTGATTGCCACGAAATACACGTTCGGAGCGGAGCCGGGGAATCCCAACGCCGGCGGAAACGGGCGCAAGAATCTGTATCGCGCGATCGAAGGCTCGCTGCGGCGACTCAAGACGGATTACGTCGATCTCTATTATTTGCACGCGTGGGATACGTTTACGCCGGTCGAGGAAGTGCTTTCGACCATGCACGACTTGATCAGCGAAGGAAAAATTCGCTACTACGGAATGTCCGACACGCCCGCGTGGTATTTCGCGCGCATGCAGACGCTGGCCGAAAAAGAAGGCAAGGAGCGCTTGGCTACGCTGCAGCTGGAATATTCGCTGGCCGAACGCAATATCGAGCGCGAGCATATTCCCGCCGCGCAGGAGCTGGGAATCGGGTTGTGTCCGTGGAGCCCGCTGGCTGGAGGATTTTTGAGCGGCAAATACAAGCGGGAAGGGAACAGCGGGAAAGGCGAAGGGCGGCTGACTGGGCCGCGCTCGATTTTCAACAAATTTAACGATCACAACTGGCGCGTGCTGGAAGTGCTGCTGGAAGTTTCGAAGAAAATGGGCAAGCCTCCTGCGCAGGTGGCGTTGAACTGGCTGACGACGCAGCCGGGCGTCACGTCGGTGATTCTGGGCGCGCGCACGACCGTGCAGCTGGAAGACAATCTCGCGGCGCTCGATTTCACGATTCCGGCGGAGCTTCGCGAGAGGCTGGAGTCAGTGAGCGCGCCGGAGCCGGTGCATCCGTACAACTTTTATGTGCCATGGATGCAAGCGCGGGTTAGCGGGAACGTCACTGTGCGGCCGTGGCGACCGGCGAATATTTACGTTGGCTCGACTGCGCCGCCGGCGGATACGAAAGCTGCCGCGGACGATTAGATACGAATCGATAGACGATTGAAGGGCCTTGGCGACTAATCGTCGCTGCTGGTGAGCGACGATTCGGCTGCGGGATCGCCTGCGCCGGCAAGATGATCGACGTTGCGCAGGTCGGGAAAAAACACCGCCCAGAGCACCGTCACGACGATTGATCCGACGCCGCCGAGAATTACGGCGGGCACGCTGCCGATCCACCATGCCGTGACGCCGGATTCGAATTGGCCGAACTCGTTGGACGCGCCGATGAAAATCATTTCCACGGCGTTGACGCGTCCGCGCATTTCGTCGGGCGTGGCGAGTTGCACCAGTACGCCGCGAATCACCACGCTGACCATGTCGCTTGCGCCGACCAGCGCCAACGCGAGCATGGACAGCGGCAGGCTGTGCGAAACCCCGAATATAATCGTGAACGCGCCGAATCCCGCGACGCACCACAGCATAGTGGCTCCGGCTTTGCGGCGTAGCGGCCGGTACGCTAGAAGGATGGCCATCGCTCCCGCGCCGATTCCGGGAGCGCATCGGAGCAGGCCGAGGCCCAACGGGCCGGTATGCAGGATGTCCTTGGCGTACACCGGCAGCAGCGCAACCGCGCCGCCGAGCAGCACGGCGACCAAGTCGAGCGAGACCGCCCCTAGCACGATCTTGTGGTCGCGGATGTAGCGCAGGCCTGCGAGCACAGTGCCCCAGCTGACAACTTCGCGATCTTTCGGCTTGGCTCTTACCTTCACGCGCAGGATCGAAACGGACGCGCCCGCCGCTGCAATCATCGCCGTCGCATAGACGACTATGGGGCCGCGAAACATGGCGTAAACGAGGCCGCCTACGGCGGGACCGAGGATCGTGGCCGTTTGAAACATGCTGGAGCCCCAGGCCACGGCGTTCTGAAAATGCTCTTCGGGGACGACGAGTGGCAGAAGTGCGCGGCCGGAAGGGCCACTGAACGAGCGGGCGATTCCGATCAGCAGCATCACGCCGTAAATGGGATAAACGGAGCGCGTGCCGCTCAGCGTGATGGCCAGCAGCAGGCCGGAGCACAGGGCGAGTCCTGCGTAGCTGAACATCAGAACTTTGGTGCGGTTGTACCGGTCGGCGGCGTGACCGGAAATCAGGAACAGCAAAATGCCGGGAAGGAATTGAGCGAGTCCCACCAAGCCCAAATCCAAGGCGCGATTGGTGATTTCGAAGACTTGCCAGCCGACGGCGACTGACTGCATCTCCGTGCCGATCACGCTCAAAAAACGCGCGTACTGCAAGTAGCGGAACTCCGGATAGGTGAATGCGATTCGGCCGGAGCGGCTGGACTCACCGGAGTCGGTCATCGCGATTACTTTGCCACAGAACGGCCGCTGCTACGAGCGGGGAACTTCGTGAGGCGACCGCGCGAGATGCGGGAGGCGTGGTGATGAGATCAGGCGGGAAATTATGGTTCGAGGACGGCGTCGAAGAAAACGCCCAGAAGATGGCGAACGTCCGCGTCGCTAATCGATACATGGTCGACTAGATGTTCGAGCAGCAAAGCGTTTGAAAGAGCACCCAGCGCAGTGGCAGCCGCGACGCCCGAAACCGCAAGACCGGCACCCGCGTCTTTCGCTACGCGGCGAAGAATATTCCCGGCATTTTCGCGCAGCGGACGCTGCCTGGCGCGCAAGCGGGAGTGCGCTTGGGGATGGCGGATGGCGAAGAGTTTGAATTCGAGCGAGAGCAGAGTGAGACGCCGATCGGTGGCCGTGTGCGCGTAGTGCTCGCGGAGGGCCCGCAGACGCGCGGCGGGATCGGCGTGGCGCTCCAGGACGGCGTCCACTTCGGCGATGCGGCGGCCGATCCAGTCTTCGAGCAGGGCGAAGAAAATGTCTTCTTTACTTTTGAAATGGGCGTAGAACGCGCCGCGAGTGTAGCCGGCCAGCGCGGCAATATCGGCCAGGCGCGCGGCCTCGAAGCCATCGCGCGCGAACACTTTTTCCGCAGCGGCCAGAAGTTTGCTGCAAGTCGCGTCCGTGCGCACCTGCTGACGAGAGGCAGGGCGAGCAGAGCGGATGCTTCGATTGCTCGATCTCGGCATGGCCGTGCGCGCGTTGGGCATGCTTCCTCCTATGCATACATGCACGTATGTATGTTATTTCTGGCCCGAGCCGATTACAATAGCAATTCATGAGTTCCGCCGCAGTTACTTTTGATCAGATGGCCTGGCGTCCCCGCCACAACCCGTGGCTGGTGGCGTTCACGGTGACGCTGGCGACGTTCATGGAAGTGCTGGACACTTCCATTGCCAACATCGCGCTTCCGCACATTGCCGGAAGCTTCGGGGCGAGCACCAACGAATCCACGTGGGTGCTGACGAGCTATCTGGTTTCCAATGGGATCGTGCTGCCGATCAGCGCGTGGCTGGCGACGCGAGTGGGCCGCAAAAAGTTCTACATGGCGTGCGTGGTGCTGTTCGCATCGAGCAGTTTTATGTGCGGGCTGGCGCCGAGCCTGGGAATGCTGGTGTTCTTCCGGATTTTGCAGGGCGCGGGCGGCGGCGGATTGCAGCCGAGCGAACAGGCGATTTTAGCGGACACGTTTGAACCGTCGCAACGCGGGATGGCGTTTTCGATTTACGCCATGGCGGTGGTGCTGGCGCCGGCGATCGGTCCGACGCTGGGCGGATATCTGACGGATAACTACAGCTGGCGCTGGATTTTCTACATCAACGTTCCGATCAGCATTCTTTCTCTGATCATGACCAGCCGATTTGTGGAAGATCCGCCGTACATGGCTGTCGAAAAAGAGAAAAGCAAGAAGTCGAGCATCGACTACATCGGGCTGGGACTGGTGGCGCTGGGAGTGGGCACGCTGCAGATGGTGCTCGATAAGGGACAAGAACTCGATTGGTTCGGTTCGCACATAATCACGATCGGAACAATCTTCGCCAGCGCGGTGCTGCTGTTCTGGATCTGGTGGGAGTGGAGGAACCCGCATCCGATCGTGGCGCTGAAGCTTTTCAAGCAGCGGAATTTCGCGGCGGCCATGTTATCGATGTTCGTCCTAGGCGGAGTACTTTACGGCACCACGGTGCTGCTGCCGGAGTTCATGCAAAACCTGATGGGATATCCGGCGGTGGTTTCGGGAGAAGCTCTGGCGGCGGGAGGATTCGTGATGCTGCTGACGATGCCGACGTCGGGAGCGCTCTGCAGCCGCATGGATCCGCGCAGGCTGATGGCCATCGGCTTTGGGATTACTGCGCTGGGGCTTTACAACATGGCCACGCATTTGAGCTTGGGGATGGATTTCACGACCGTGTCGATGCTGCGCGTGTATCAGGTGGCAGGCCTGGCGTTCATCTTTATTCCCGCGAACGTGCTGTCGTACATCGGCGTTCCGATGGAGCAGAACAACCAGGTATCGAGCATGATGAACTTCGTGCGAAACATCGGTGGCAGCATCGGGATTGCGCTAGTGGGCACGGCGGTGACGCGCAGCACGCAGGTCCGGCAAAACTTCATGGCCGCGCATTTGAACGGCGGGAGCTCCGTGTACCAGCAAGCGCTGCAAGGTCTGGCGGCGATGCTGCGCAGCCGGGGGATGAGCGCCGTGGAAGCGGCGCGCGCGGCGTATCTGCAGATCTACATGATGATGGAGCAGCAGGCCGCGGCCGTGGCGTTCAAGGACGTCGTTGCGACGCTGGCGGTGATCACGGCATGCCTGGTTCCGATCGCGTTCTTCATGAAGAAGCCGCCCGCGGGGGAAACGCGGCGGCCCGCGGCGCACTAGCGATATTGCAGCAAGTTCGCTCGATGGCGGGATGCCGCTGGTGAGCGATTCACTCGCGCAGCAAAGGAGCGTCTTCGGGATAGGTGATGTCGGCGCCACGGACGCGGGCGAATGACGTGAGCGAATGCGGTTTGGCGGCGGAGGCGCTGGTGATGTGCTCGACGCGGATGCCGCGCACGAGCAGCGCGTCGGCGACGAGCGAGCGATGGCAGCGCCACGGAACGGCTTCGGCACACATGAGCGCGCTCGGGCGCGATTCCGCCAGTTCGATGGTGCGATCGAGCGCATCGGCGAATTCGGGTGTTTGCATGTAATCGGCGAAGCCGCGGAAGCTGGCATTGCGCCAGCCGAGATTCACGGAGTCTTTACGCGCGTGGCGCAAGCCGCCGAGGTCTTTCATGTGGACGTAGCGAATATTCGCTTCGTGCAGCGCGGCTGCCAGCGTATCGCTATTGAACTGGGGGTTGTGGCGCGACTTCGGAATGGTGCGGATGTCGATGAGTTGTTGGACGCCGTGAGATTGCAGAATGTGAATGAATTCGGCGATTGGCCGTGTGGAATGGCCGATGGTGAAGAGGCGCAGATCGTGCTGATTTTCCCGCATCCGGCTGGTCCGCTGCTCCCTCATGCGGCTCCATCATATCGAACTTGACCGAGAGGTTTCCGCCGTTCCGGCGCCGAGATTCCTCATCCTCGCTTAAAACGCGCAATTTCCGCGCAGTGCGAGGCTTCGGGCGCGGAAATTGTGCTGCTCGTCTTCGGAATGACAGCGAAGCGTAGAGTTAAACTCGGTAGATTATTGGTTGGTTGAGAATTCCACTTCTGCGGGGGGAGCGGGACGAGGATAATAGAATGCGAGATTCGCGCGTGCGAGCATACAAACCGCAAATTCAGGGGAAATTTCATGTCGGAAGTGAACACGCTTTTTTGGGACAACGGCGGAGTGATCCTCACGAACGGTTGGGATCGCGCGTCGCGGCGGGAGGCGGTGGAGAAATTTCACCTCGATTGGGCCGATTTTGAGGACCGGCACGAACTGATGCTGGACGGGTTCGAGCGCGGGCAAGTGTCGCTGGATGCGTATCTGAAGCGCACGGTTTTTTATCGCGAGCGGGCTTACACGATCGAGGAGTTCAAGGAATTTATGTTCGCGCAGTCGCAGCCGTTTTCGGAATCGCTGGATTTTTTGGGGCAGCTTGCCGGGACGCGGCGATGGTTGCTGGCCGCGCTGAATAACGAGTCGGCGGAGATCAACGAATACCGCATTCATACTTTTCACTTGCGCGAATATTTTGAGGCGTTTTTCAGCTCATGCTATTTGGGATATCGCAAGCCCGGCTCCGAAATTTACAATTTGGCGCTGCGCATTACGCAGAGCGCTCCCGAGCAATGCATTTTGATCGACGACCGCGAGCTGAATTTGGAATGCGCGCGCGAACTCGGCATGAACACCATCGAATTTGAAAATGTGGCGCAGCTCCGCGAGGATCTGGCGCGCCACGGCGTCAACCCGGACCACTGATTCGCAAATTCAAGCGGAGGCAATTTGATGGAACTCGGAATGGTAGGACTTGGCAAGATGGGCGCGTTCATGACGGAGCGCCTGGTGCGCGGCGGGCATCGCGTGGTGGGACTCGACCGCGACCCCGCGGCGGTGCAGCGCGTGGTGGACAAGGGAGCGGGAGGCGCGGACACGCTTGAAAAGCTCATCGGGCAGCTGAAGTCGCCGCGCGCGGTTTGGTTGATGGTCCCTTCGGGCGCGCCGGTGGACCAAACGATCGAACAGCTCGTACCGCTGCTGGCGGCAGGCGATACGATCATCGACGGCGGAAACTCGTATTACAAAGACACGCTGCGACGGGCAGCGGCGTTGAAGCAAAAGAAGATCAACTTCGTGGATTGCGGAACGAGCGGCGGCGTGTGGGGCCTGACCGAAGGTTACAGCATGATGGTGGGGGGCGACGCGGACGTGGTGAAGCGACTGTCGCCGATTTTCGAGACCCTGGCGCCAGGCGCTGATAAGGGTTGGGGGCGCGTGGGACCCGCGGGCGCGGGGCACTTCGTGAAGATGGTCCACAACGGCATCGAGTATGGAATCATGGAGGCGTATGCGGAAGGGCTCGACGTGCTGCGGCATAAGCAGGAATTCGGAATCGACTTGCTGCAAGTGTCGAAGATTTGGCAGTACGGAAGCGTGATTCGCTCGTGGCTGCTCGATTTGACGGTGGATGCGCTTTCGAAGAATCCGGCGCTGGAGGGAATCGAAGCGTTCGTGACGGACTCGGGTGAAGGGCGCTGGACGGTGATCGAGGGCGTCGAATTAGGCGTGCCGGTGCCGGTGATTTCGAGCGCTTTGGACGCGCGGTTTCGTTCGCAAGACCCAGAGCCATTCGCGAATAAGTTGCTGGCGATGATGCGTCATGAGTTCGGAGGACACGCGGTGAAAACGGCGGCGAAGAAGTGAGCGAGGCTGCGTCGATCGAAATGGCGCGGACAATTCGATGAAAATGGATGAGCGAGTGTACGACGACCTGGATGCGCTCAGTGACGCCGCGCTCGAAGAGCTGTTGGTTATTGCGAAGGATGCGGTGCGGCAAAGAGGGCGCTTCGCCATTGCGCTTTCGGGCGGCCGAACTCCGGCGAAGTTGTACTCGCTGTGGGCGCAGGTGGATGCGCCAGCGGCCGGAGTGCCGTGGGAGCGCGTGCATCTGTTTTGGGGCGACGAGCGTTTCGTCGATCACGACGATTTGCTGAGCAATTACCGGATGACTCGGGAAGCGCTGCTTTCGCGCATTGTGATTCCAGCGGAGAACGTCCACGCAATGCCGACCGATTGCGCTCAGCTGGACGATTGCGCCAGTGCATATGAGGATGAGTTGCGGAAGTTTTTCGGCACGGCGGCGCCGGCATTTGATATGCAGCTGCTTGGGCTTGGGCCGGAGGGGCATACGGCGTCGTTATTTCCCGGTTCGCCGCTGCTCGAAGAGAAGACGCGGTGGGTGGCGGCCGTGGAAGCGCCGGCCACGCCGCGGCAGCGGCTTACGCTCACGCCCGTGGTGCTCAACGAGGGCCGGAACACGTGGTTTCTGGTGTCTGGCGCGGATAAGCGGAAGATCGTAGAAGCGCTGCGCGCTGAGGAGGACCCCAAGTCCAGCGAGTACCCAGCTGCGAGGATTCAGCCAGCGGGCAAGGTGCTGTGGTTCATGGATCGAGTTGCTGCGGCGTAACGTGCGCGGCAGTTGTCGAAACCTGCGATGCGGCAATACGTCTAAGAATTTGTCGACATTAAATCGCGTAGTTGTATGCACATGGCGAGCCAAAAGGCTGAATCCGTAGAGCAAATACGGGAATCCGATGAGGCTGTGCTCGCGTTCGCGGTATGATAGGGGTTACCGCGTGGGGCTAGCGAGCCTCCGGCTCGCGTCTGCCAGCAGAGACCTCGAAACGGACACCACAGGAAGAAGGATAGGGACACGAATATCGATGAGCTGGAATACTAGTCGAACCGCACTATTCTTGAGCCTTTTTGCCGCGATTGCGGCGGTCTGCGGCTGTACGACCAAGGTTGTTCACACGGCGCCGATGATGGAAGTGCCCGTGTCGGTAGCCAAGGCGACGCAGAGGAATATTCCCGTGAATTTGACGGCGATAGGTTCTGCGTCCGCGTATACGACGGTATCGGTGGAGTCGCAGGTGGATGCGGTGCTGGACGAAGTGCATATCAAGGAGGGGCAGTTCGTAAAAAAGGGGCAACTGCTTTTCAGTCTGGACGCGCGGCCCTTCCAAGCCTCACTGGCGCAGGCGCAAGCCAATCAGGCGAAAGATCAGGCGCAGGCGCAGCTGGACGAGGTGCAGGCGCAGCGCTACGAGGCTCTTTACCAGGCGGGAGTCGGCACGAAGGAACAGTACGATCAAATGAAGTCCAGCTTGCAGGCGCAGCAGGCGGCGGTAAGGGCGGATGAAGCTGCCGTGGAGTCGGCGCAACTGCAAGTGAGCTATTGCAGCATCTATGCGCTGGTTTCAGGACGTACCGGGGCGCTGCAGGTGTATCCGGGAAATATCGTGAAGGCGAATAGCACGCCCGCTTTGATCGTAATCAACCAGGTGAATCCGATTTACATGAGCTTTTCCGTCCCGCAGCAGTACCTTGGGGACGTGCAGAAATTCATGGCGCGGGGGCGGCTGCGAGTGGAAGCCACACCGTATGGAGAAACCAAGCCCGAGATTGGCTACTTGAGTTTTGTGGACAACAGCGTCGACAACACCACGGGAACGATCGCGCTGAAAGCGACTTTTGAGAACGGCGACTATCAGCTGTGGCCGGGGCAGTATTCGAATGTGCTGTTGCGGCTGGCGGAGGATGAAAACGCCATCGTGGTGCCCACGCAAGCGGTGCAGACGGGGCAGGATGGCGATTATATTTATGTCGTCAAAGGGGACATGAGCGTCGAGAAGCGCAACGTGAAAGTCGGGCGGACCGCCGGGGCGGATACGGTGGTGCTGAACGGAATTCAACCGGGGGAGACGGTGGTTACCGATGGGCAGCTGCGGTTGATCCCCGGCATGAAAGTGCGCTTCACCGCGTCGGTAACGGAGAGTTAGTCCTCGCCATGAATATCACCGGGCCATTTATCCGACGTCCCATCATGACCACGCTGGTGATGGCGTCGATCATAATTTTTGGCGTTATCAGCTACCGTTCACTGGCGGTGAGCGATTTGCCGTCGGTCGATTACCCCACCATCAACGTGTCCGCGAATTTGCCGGGGGCCAATCCGGACACGATGGCTGCTGCCGTGGCTACGCCGCTGGAGAAAGAGTTCTCCACCATCGCGGGCATCGATTCGATGACCTCGACGAGTTATACGGGCAGCACCAGCATCACGCTGCAGTTCGATCTGAGCCGCAATATCGATTCGGCGGCGCAGGACGTGCAGGCGGCGATCTCGCGCGTGCAAGGGCAGTTGCCGCCGAACATGCCCAGCCCTCCGACCTTCGAAAAGACCAATCCCGCGGACCAGGCGATTTTGTATCTGGCGCTGAGCTCGGCGACGGTATCGCCGCAAGTGGTCGATCAATACGCGGAGACGATCCTGGGCGAGCGCATCTCGATGGTGTCCGGCGTGTCGCAAGTGAACATATTCGGCTCGCAAAAGTACGCCGTGCGCATCCAGCTTGATCCCAGCGCGATGGCCGCGTGGCATGTGGGAATCGATGATGTGGCCACGGCTGTTCAAAATGCGAACGTGAATCTTCCGACCGGCACGCTCTACGGCGCGCATAAGGCCTATACGGTGCAGGCTTCGGGTCAGCTGATGCGCGCGGCTTTGTACCGGCCGCTGATCGTTGCGTATAAGAACGGCGCGCCGATTCGGTTGGACGAGATCGGAAACGTTGTCGATAGCGTGCAAAACGACAAGGTTGTGGGGTGGTACAACACCGAGCACGCGGTGATTCTGGCCGTGCAGCGGCAGCCGGGAACGAATACCGTCAATGTGGTTGATGGGGTGATGAAGATCCTGCCGCAATTCCGCGCGATCCTGCCTCCTTCCATTCACCTGGTCACGGTGTACGACCGGTCCGAGGGCATCCGCGAATCGGTGAGCGACGTGAAGTTCACGTTGTTCGTGGCCATTTGCATGGTGGTGATGGTGATTTTCCTCTTCCTGCGCAACCTCTCCGCCACCGTGATTCCCAGCATTGCGCTGCCGGTATCGCTGATCGGCACGTTCGCGGTGATGTACCTGCTGAACTACACGGTCGACAACTTATCGATGATGGCGATGACGCTATCAGTGGGCTTCGTGGTGGACGACGCGATTGTGATGCTCGAAAACATCGTGCGGCACATGGAGATGGGCGAATCGCCGATGAACGCGGCGCTGAAAGGGTCGCGCGAGATCGGGTTCACGATTGTGTCGATGACCTTGTCGCTGACCGCCGTGTTCATTCCGGTGTTGTTCATGAGCGGCATCATCGGTCGGCTGCTGCACGAGTTCGCGGTGGTGATCATGGTGGCGGTGTTGGTGTCCGGACTTGTTTCGCTGACGCTTACGCCGATGCTTTGCAGCCGCTTCTTGCGCTCGCAGCACGAGGTGAAGCACGGACGCGTGTACATGAAGCTGGAGAATTTTTTCGACTGGCTGCTGCGCAAGTATGACGTATCGCTGCAATGGGCATTGCGCCACCGGGCGGTGGTGATGGTATTTTCCGGTGTGATCCTTGTGATCACGATCTGGCAGTTCATGGTAATTCCCAAGGGTTTCTTGCCGGAAGTGGACCAGTCCACTTTGCAGGGCGCCACGCTCGCCGCACAGGGAATTTCGTTTGACTCGATGGTGGCGCATCAGAAAGCGATCAACAAGATTGTGAACGCCGATCCGAACCGCAAAGGCTTCTTTTCCACGGTGGGACTGACCGGAGGGGCGGGGAACTCGGGATTCGTTTTCATACACCTGAAGTCGCCAGAAGATCGGCCAGAAATTCCGAGCCAGACGATGCTGGCGCTGGATAAGAAGTACGGCGGAGTGCCAGTGGTGGGCGCCATCTTGCGCGACGCCACGCCGTATTTCGCGCATCACCCGGGAATTGATGAAGTGATTCAAGAGCTGCGCGCGAAGCTCATGGTGATACCCGGCATTCAGGTGTTTTTGCGCAATCCGCCTCCCATTCAAATTGGCGGCAACGTCACCAACAGCCAATACCAATTCGCACTGCAGAGCCCCGACACCGAGCAGCTTTATCAAGTGGCGACGCAGTTCGAGCAACAGATGCAGAGCTTGCCCGGGATTCAGGACGTCACCAGCGATTTGCAAATCGCGAATCCGCAGGTGAACGTCAATATCGACCGGGATAAGGCATCGGCCCTGGGTGTTACCGCCGCGCAAGTGGAGGACGCTCTGTACACGGCGTACGGGCAGCGGCAGGTGTCGACGATCTATGCGCCGAACGATGAATATTGGGTGATCATGCAGTTGGAGGACAAGTACCAGAAGGATCCGAACGCGCTATCCATGCTGTACATCCGTTCGAGCTCCGGAAACCTGGTGCCGCTGAGCGCGGTGGCAAAGCTGACCACCAGCCTCGGACCGCTCTCCGTCAATCACTTGGGGCAGCTTCCGGCGGTAACGCTCTCGTTCAACCTGAAGCCGGGAACGGTGATCGGGCAAGCGGTGGACAGCATCGATAACTTGGCGCGCACGCTGCCGGACACGATTTCGTACCAGTTTGAAGGGACGGCGCAAGCGTTTCAATCGTCTCTTACGGGACTGGGAATTTTGTTGCTGATCGCCATCCTGGTGATCTACATCGTTTTGGGGATTCTGTACGAGAGCTTCATCCATCCCATTACGATACTTTCCGGACTGCCTTCGGCGGCATTCGGAGCATTGCTGACGCTTCAGATTTTTGGTTTGAGCCTCGATCTTTACGGATTCGTTGGCGTGATCATGCTGATTGGAATCGTGAAAAAGAACGCCATCATGATGGTGGACTTCGCCATTCAGCGGGAGCGCGAAGAACACAAGCCCGCCGCGCAAGCGGCGTACGAGGGCAGCTTGGTTCGCTTCCGCCCGATCATGATGACCACCATGGCGGCGCTCTTTGGCACTTTGCCGATTGCCATTGGATCCGGCGCGGGAGCAGAGTCGCGCAGGCCACTGGGCTTGGCCGTTTGCGGGGGGCTGATATTTTCGCAGATGGTTACTCTCTATTTGACTCCGGTCTTCTACACGTACATGGACTCGCTGCAGACTTGGCTGGAGCGACGGTTCGGACGCATCGTCGGGCTATCCAAGCCGCGGTTTGCGGATGAATCGGTATCGGCAGACTGACGCCCGCGAGCAGCCCGAAAATCTCATCGCGTTCTAATCAGCCGCAATCAAGTAGATGGCGGGTTTCAGTGAATACGCAGGCGCCAGCGTGCGTGCAACACCGCCTTGTTAAGTGCATGCGAGGGACGATCGGGCTAGGGGACGTTGCGTCTGCTGCGCTGGAGCGCAGCGCTACACAAGCCGGCGGAGGCTTCATCGGCTGCTGTGAATGCCGGTTTTTGCCACGCAACGTTTCCGCAGAAAAAAGTACAGCTGTCTTTTCGTACCATTGATTGCCCATGTGCCGGGCGAATAAGATCGCCTGGTACACAGAGCTGAACGCCGCATCTGGAATTCAGAGACTGACTTACAGCGATGTTCCGCGGGGACCAACGGGTATGCCATTTGGGGATGACCTTCCAAGAGATATACGAAATAGGCACAATCGGCGGGGAATGCGTGTCAACTCTCGCGTCCGAGTGACGATTGAATGGAATGGGAGTCCTGGACCGCTGAATTTCGAGCCGGCGTATACCCGCGTGGTGAATAGCTACGGATGCCTGCTGGTGAGTCCGCGCGAGATCGAAGCGCAACAGCGCCTGCGGGTTACCAACGTTGCGACGCGCGAGCTTGCCGACGGCGTGGTTGTATGGAAGGGTTCGCAGCGGCCGGATGGATGGGAATTAGGGGTGGAATTGGTAGGGGCGAATCTGAATTTTTGGGGTGTCGAAATTTGAAGACAGAAAATCTGCAGGTCATACCGGCGGCGCGTTCCGCGAAGCCGGGCGATCGAAGTGTCTCTGGTCCGCAACCCGCGTCCGTATCTGGCCCCGCGATCAGGAGACTGCCGCAGCCAACGCATCGGATTGCCGGAGAGGAGCGGCGGCGCAGCCAAAGGGTGCTGCTGCGCGTGCGGGCGCAGATCCACGTGGCGGTGGAGGGGAAAGCGACGACTTTCGAAGTGGAGACGCTCAACGTGAACCCGCAGGGGGCTCTGGTGATCATGCGGCAGTCGCTGGTTCCCGGCACTCGGCTGGTACTAGAAAACCGTACGACGCGCGAACGCGTCGCCTGCAAAGTTGTGCGGCAACCGCGCGAGTCGTCGGAAGGATTTCAGATCCCGCTGGAATTTGATTCACCCGCGCCACAATTTTGGAGGATTGCCTTTCCTCCCGCGGATTGGCGTCCGGAAGATTAGGTTCCTGCCGCGGCAACCTCGAAGTATTTTCGCGCGCTAAATCCCTGAGAGCGAAATTGTTCGCATTTGGAACAGGTGTGAGCGCAGCGTTTTACTAGGCTGAAAGAAGCGCCAAAAGAGTTCGGCGAGAATTATTAAAATTCTTGACGAACCCACGGCGCGGGGTGATTCTGCGAGAACCCTTCCTCGAAACATCAATTTCCATCGAGCAACCGAAAGCAGGAGGAATTGTATGGCTGGCAACGAACGCCGCACCTCGGCTAGAAAACTCTGCACGCTACCGCTTCGTTTCCGAGTTACCGCCAACGGTCATAACGACGCTGAGCCGCCAATCGAAGCGGATCGGGAAACATCCGCCGTCAGAACTGCGACGGTTGGCGCGGAATACATCGGCAAAGCGCTGAACCTTTCCGAGCGCGGGCTTTACTTCACTTGTAGGGAAGACTTGCGCGTCGGGCAACCGCTGGAGATGCACTTTACGCTGCCGCAGGAGCTGACTGGCCGCGCGCCGGAAAATGTGCGCTGCAGCGCGCGCGTGGTGCACGTGGATGACGACGGCCAAGCCGGACTGCGCGGCATTGGCGCGTGCGTGGAGGGCTTCGAGCCGATGGCCGCAATCCGCAACTGGGCGAATTAAGAGGCAGCGGGAACGCCGCTACCGAGAACTTTTGCCCTGCACCGTGAAATTCGTATTTGCGGCGGCGGTGTTGTCGAACCGATCGGTCACTTGAACGGCGATGGTATGTTCTCCGTTGGTCAGGCCAGGAACCTCGATGTAGTAGCTTTCCTTCGGAGCATCGGAGAGCTGGCCGACAGGGAAAATCGTTTGCCATGGGCCAGCGTCGATGCTGTATTTTGCCTGGGCGATCGGGCCGTAAGCGCTGACCGCGTCAAAGGAAGCGCGGGTGTTGAGCAAACCGGAGCCAGCCAGGAGATGCTCGATGCGCGGGGGCGTATTGGCTACCACCCAACGGTCGCTGACGCGCTCGGAGGTCAGCGCATCGTTAACGGGATTCGAGGGCGCGTCGGAAGCGCGAACCTTGAGGTAGTAGGCGCCGTCGGGCATGGAAGCGGTGTGCCACGAGTAGTAATTGTCGGTCAGTTTGTCCTTGAGCACATGCCAGGTTTGCTCGCCTTCGGCGCGATAGTAGAGGGTGTAGATGAGGTCGTCGTCATTGGCGTCGTGCGCGTTCCAGATTACGCTCTGGTAGCCTTTATCCTTGTACCCTTGCAGCGCGGTTTGGGCCCTGGAACTCGTGCCTCCCGCTTCGGCGTTCATGGGGGGAGCTGACGGCGAATCACCCTGTGCGTTGGGCATGCGGAGTTGCACGGGGGTGGGTCCTCCGGTCGACTGAGACGAGAAACCAGCGATGCGGATGCCAGGATCTTGAACGGCAATATCGTCGATAATGGGCGCGACATTCTTTGGAAGATAGGCAACGCTCACCCAGGAAACGTCGGGCGTGTGTTCCTGCGTGGGATTGGGGAACACGGCCTTGAACTGAGCAAAGCGCGATGCTGGGCAGTGGGTATCTTCGCCCGCCGGGTTGTTATAGGGACCGGTCCATGCGCTCCAGTTCTTGTCTGGATTGGAAGTGTTGCCGCAGCGCAGATAGAATTCCGTTTTGCCGTTCGCGGCTCCGTCGCCCCACCAGGTAATGCGGCCCCAGCGAGAGAAGATGTTGGCGTCAAATGCATCGGATTCAAAGCTGCCGTTAGGCTCGAGGCCGGGACCCATGGCAAAGAGTTTTCCGGGGTTGGCGGTGGCCACGAAGACCTTGCCTCCCGGACTAGTAACCAGACCGGTGACCTGCTCGGAAGCGGTTTTGGCGATATTGGAGTAAACGTCCTGGCCCTCCATTTCGATTACCGAGCCATTGTCGCCAGTGCCGAGCAGCAGCCGGCCGGAGGGTGAGATGGCCAGGGTGAAAACGAGATCGGTGGCCGAGGTCCACACGGTTTTCGGCGAACCGTCCGGCGCGATTTTCACCACCTGCGAGCCACCAGCGGGGACGAGCATGGGGTACGTGGGCAGTACGATGGGCGCAGCGCCTGGCTGAGCCTGGCCGGATGCCGAAAGCACGATGGTTGTCTGAGCTGTTGGCGTGGGAGTGACGACCGGAGGGTATACGTTCGGCACCAGCGGAGCGAGGTTGGGGATATGCGTTTTTTCACCGATGGCCGAGGCGTACAGATTCCCGTCCGAGTCCTGCGCCATCGAGGTTACTTCCTGCTTGTTCATTTCGTAGATCACGAAGGGCGCGCCCGCAGCGGGAAGGGACTGCGACGTTTTGCGGTCAATGGGCACGCGCAGGATGAGGCCGTGGGGATCGGTTCCGATCAGCAAGTTGCCCTTGGAATCGAATGCCAGGGAACGCGCGTGGCTATCGGCGCTCTGGTAGAAGAGCTGGCCCTTTCCGTCGGGTGCGACCACGAAGACTTTTCCGTTGTCGCCGGTGCCGACGAAAAGATTGCCGTGGGAATCGAACGCCAAGGCCCAGATATATTTGGTCTTGGGATTGAAGAAGACGCTCTTTGTGCCGTCGGGAGTGACACGATAGACCTTGCCATCGGGCGAAGTGGCCACGAACAAGTTATCTTTTGAATCGAGCGCGATGGCCTGGGCCGCGAGTTCGGGGGACTGGAATACGGTGGCGGATTTTCCGGCGTCATCGAAGCGCAAAACTTTGGCGTTGGGGCCACCGGCGGCGTAGAGCCTGCCTCGCGAATCCATGCGCAGCGCCCAGATGTAAGCGAGACTAGGATCGGCGAACAGATCGAATTGGGGCGCGGGTGCGATGGTGCCATCGCTGCGAATGGCGACTCCGTGTGCGGTACCCTTGACGAACTGGGAGTAGTCCGCTTCGCGCCAGTAGCGAGTGTGTTCCGCACGAACGGCGGCGGGCAGCAACATCGACAGCGCCAGTCCACACACCAAAGTCAGTCGCCCGGTCATATTCGAGAATCTCCTTTACGTTTGGCCGTCACTTCACGGTGATGGTGAGCATGCGCTGTCCGGCAATAACCTGGTGCATCTCGACCGACCATTCCCCCGCCGTGGATTCCCAAAGCAGCCGCGCGCTGCCGGGATTGTCGCGCTGTTCGAGCACGTTGATGGTGGAGAGCGGAACGTTGGGAAGTTCCTTGTCTTCGACCAGCATGGTTGGCGTGGGCTGAAGGAGCGTGGCATAAAGGCGGTCGTTGTGGCGCTGGCGATTGATGAGATTGATCAATTCGCCGAGACCGGGAAGCTGTCCCTGGGAACTGTAGGCTAGCGTCTCCACGTTGCGATTCAGAAATGCGGCATCGCTGACCACCAGCCGAAGCGTGCCGCGGGCGGTTTGCGCCGGAATGGTGATGGGAATCTGCTGGATGAAAGGCGCGCCGCGGTAGGGGCGCAGCAGCACTCTCACGTTCACTGATTCGCCGGGATAGACTTCGCTCTTTTCCACCCAGGCGTCGTCAATGGTTGCCGAGCGGCGGTCCGGCAGAGCTCTTATGGTTAGATCGACTTTGTTGATCTGTGGCAGTTCGTAGGGATTGGAATAAATCTGCGCGAAATCCGATTCCACGGAAGTGGCCAGAAAATATCCGGCCGGCGTGGATTGATCGGTGGGCGCGAACAGGTCTTCGAGCCGCACCGGAGCGTGATCTTTCAGGTCGATGTTGCCATCGAGTTGCAGCGTGGTGCTTTGGTCGTATGCGGAGCTGCCGGTGATGCCGTTGTAGGCCGCGGTGGCTACCAGTACGGCGGTGAGCTGCGGGCTTTGCACGACTTCGAAATGGTATTTTTGTTCGCCGTCCGGAGTGTCGAGAGTCAAATTGACGGGCACCATCGGAGGGCCGGCGCCCAGGACGCCGCTGATTGCCGTCTGCCGATCTTGCGTCAGCGTGCCGATCACTTTACCGGTGGTGATAATTTTCGTGGAAGCTTGCGAAGAAGCCAGGGTCATCACCACATGGGCGCTGGAGATGGGCATCTGCACCGCGCCAAAACCGAAGAGCGGATGGCCGCAAGCGAGAAGGCGGTTGCCCTCGATGGCGGTTACGGTGCAGCCGTCACTCATGGAAAGATCGCCGCGAATCAGGTCGATGCCGACCATATCGCCGGGCTTGAGATTCGTGTGGTCCTGCGCAGCGGGAGTGGTTCCTCCGGCCATGGCGGCCATGCCGAACGAGGAAAACTGTTTGCCGAACCAGGCCATCGTTTGCGGGTACATGCCGGTGGTGACGAGCGGCGTCTCGATGGGAACGAGGAATTGGCCACCGCCGACGGAAACCGGCTGCGCGAAATTTCCGTCTCCGATGGAGCCGTTGGCAGCGGGCCAAGCAAGGCGATCAGCAGCCGCAAGCTGCGAGGTTGAGCTTGGCGGCGGATTTGAGATCGAAGCAGCGCCGCGCTGCACGCGGCCTGGAGTGAGCTTTGCGTCCTTTTCGATGGTGGCGGGCGATGGGTATTGCGCGACCTCCAGCATCTCCGAAATAGGGGTTACGCCGCCGATGGGTTCTTTTGTGAAGGCGCCGATTTTTAGCGAAAGCGCGCCGGCAAGCTTGCCGTCGAAATAGACGGGGCTGCCGCTCATGCCGGCGACCACGCCGGTTTCGGCAGCTTCGGGGCCGAGCAGCTTGACGAGGATCACGTCCTCTTTAGGGCCGAGAGCGTTGGGCAGGACGCCGATAACCTGCAGGTCGACTTTCTCAATTTGATCGCCCTGAAAGATCGTGTACATCACGCCGGCCATGCCCGGCTTGACGTCGCTCAAAGGGAAAATTGGTGGCGTATCGGCGGCAAAAAGTGGAAAGGCGCAGGCAAGCATTGCCACAGTGAGTGCCAGCAGACACAGATTGCTAAGCGCGCGGAGCATAAGACCATCATCATACCTGCGCGAAAGGCGCGGGGCAAATAGGCCGCTGGACAGGAATGTGAATCGCCTGTTCTTTGCCAATCTGAGGCCGGCTAGCGAAAAGTGCATATAGTTAGGTTTTCCGATCTCGATGCTCGTTTGTTCGGCCCACGAAATTCCAGCGGATGACTGTTCGCGCTGGGAGTTCCAGTACTACGCGGCGATCTTCAAAGCGTCGACGACCGCGGCAAAAACGCTTCCGAGGAGCACGCTGCGGGCCAACTCGACTTCTCTATGAAGCCGCAAAATCGATGCGCGCGCAAATTGACGCTGAAAGTAATCCCGTACGACCCCAACCAGATGTTAGATGCGCAATTTCGTTCAGCAGTCGGAGCGCGCAGGCGGAAATTGTCAAACCAGTGGCGGCTGGCGGGCCAGTTGCGAACGGCTTACGGCGACACTGTTCGCGGTCCGGTCAGCGATCGGCGAAAGACACTTCAAAAAAGATCAGCGGCTTTTTGGAAGGGATGACCATCGCGTCTGGAATGTAGAGGCTCGATTGGCTAACGAGCGACATGTCGTGCCGGAGGTCGAAAAAGAGATAGCCATGAATCGTGCCCATGGGCGGCACGATGTCTGAGTTCAAAGCGAGCGGCCGCAGAGTCTCTAGAAATTTGTTGGCTTTCTTATCGCCGATGGGCGCCATGCCGATAGGGAAGCGGCGTTCGCGAGGCGCCGCGGGACCATTCGGGTGCGCGATAACGCTGGCGGCCTGCGCGGGGGTGAGCGAATCGACGCCGTCCATACGTCCGCTCTGATAGTGAATTTCGAGCTGAATGGTATCCAGGCCGATTTGCACTGGCGCGTTGGTGTCGTTGCGCAAAACGACTTCCACCGGCAGGACGCCCGCCGGAATTGGATTGGCTTTTCCGAAGATGTGCTTGGCGCGCGAGGAGTCCGTGAGGGGTTTGGCCGAAACGGTGATGCCGGAGTGGCTATCGTGGGGGAGCGAAGCTTGTTCCGCGCCCGCTGGCGAAGAGTTCTTCTGCGCGATGGAGGCAGTGGGAAGGAGCAGCGCCAGAGCCGCAAGGAACACGAACTGCATCATCGGTCGCATATTGGGCTGATCCTTTCCGATGCGCAGCAAATCGCGCGAGTTGTGCGCCACCGGGGCGTTACTATACCGCAACTTTTCGAATTCTTGAGGGCGCGCACTTCTGTCCGGCGATCAGCCGACATTCCGGGACCGCCGACTTTGCTCCCAGCGCATTCCGCTTGACACTGGTGAACGCCGTGATATATCGGTCGCGCAGAGAGGGGACATTTCTTGACCAATCGGCGGGAGTTTCTGCACATGGGAGTGGCGGCGCTGAGCCTGCCAATTGCCGCGCGGGCCGGCGTTTCGCCGGAGATTTTCGGCACGAACGATCGCGCGCCCGCGGAACCGATTTACAAAGCGTATTTCGATGAGAGATTTCCGCCGTGCGCGGCGTTTGCGGACGAGATGAAACGGCGTGCGCTGCCGACACAAGCGATTCGCGGCGATATCACCGATGTATGGTTTAGCGATCTTTACTACCGCTGGAAGCAGGGACCGGCGGCGATTGCAGGAATGACTGCGCCGGGGGCGATCTTCTGTCTGGATATGCTGGCGCGCGACGCGGGAATGCGTGTGGCGCTGCGGATCGATCACCGGCGGTTGGCGGACGGCCGGATCGAGCACGAGTTCGCGGGGCCAGAAGAAGTTTTCACGCGAGCGTCTGACTCGGAAAGCGGTGCGAAAGACTGGCCGGAGCGCATGGCGGAAATCGTTGCGCAATTTCCGGCGGAGCGCGGCCGAGCCGCGACGCGCCGGTTTTCGGAAGCGGATGTTGCAAGCAGCAACGGTCCAGACCATTTGGTGACTTGGGTGATTGCACCGGCGCGGCGGGCGTAGCGCCGTTTCTTAGCATTGCTCGATTAGGCGAGGAGTGCGCGATGCGAGTTCCACCGGGGGTGAGCAGCGCAGATTTTTCCGCGGCGCTGGTCCAGTTCGAGCAGGCCGTCGGGAAAGAATGGGTGTTTACGAGCGACGAGGACGTGGCGCTCTATCGCGACGCGTACTCGCCGTTTTGGGGAGAGAAGGACGAGATTGTGGCGTCGGCGGCCGTCGCTCCGGACAGCGTCGAGCAAGTGCAGCAGGTGGTGCGCATCGCGAATCAGTACAAGATTCCAATTTACGCGATTTCCACAGGGAAAAATTTGGGATATGGCGGATCGGCGCCCGTTTATTCCGGCAGCGTAGTGCTGGACCTGAAGCGCATGAACCGGATTTTGGAGGTGAATGAGAAGAACGCGTACGCGCTGGTGGAACCGGGCGTGAGTTATTTCGATCTGTATCGCTACATTCAAGAGCACGGAATCAAACTGTGGATCGACGTGCCCGATCCGGGATGGGGCAGCCCGGTGGGGAACTCGCTCGATCGTGGCGGCGGATATTTAATGGCCAATTACCGCAACCATTTCGACGCGCATTGTGGCATGGAAGTGGTGCTGGCGAATGGCGAAATTGTGCGCACGGGAATGGGCGCGATGCCGGGCGCAAAAACGTGGCAAGAGTACAAGACGGGATTCGGCCCGTGGGTGGACGGTATTTTTTCACAGTCGAATTTCGGCGTGGTGACGAAGATGGGATTCTGGCTGATGCCGGAGCCGGAGGCTTATCTTTCGGGGACCGTGTACCTGCCACGCTACGAAGATCTAATTCCCATGGTGGTGATTTTGAATTACCTGGAAAACACGCGTTGCACGAACGGCATGCCGGATTTGGGCAGCCCGCTGCTTGGCGTCGGCATGATTTCCGACATGACGAAAGGATTCGAGGAGAAACTTCCGGCACCCAATCCGGAACTGAGCGCGCTGATTGCCAAGAGCGAAATCGGCAAGTCGGCGGAGTTGCAGGAGTACGCGCTGCAGAAAGGCATCGCGTACTGGAGCTGCCAGCTGAGCTTTTACGGGTCGGGGAAGGCCAACGCCGCGAATTGGGAATACGCGCAGGAGAAGTTTTCCGCGATTCCCGGCGCAAAGTTCGAACAGAACGAATTTTACAAGCTGCCATTGACGCCGGCGCAGCGGGAGAAAGTTCATAAGCCGCAATTCGGGATTCCGAGCCTGGCGATGTTTTCGATCGGGGCGCGGACGCCGAATAATCCGACGCCCTTGAACGGACACATGTGGTTTTCGCCGATCATTCCGCGGACGGGGGAGGCGATTTTCGAGGCGAACCGCGTGTTCCATGAGGCGGCGAAAGAATACGAGATTCCTGTGCTGTCGTCGTTCAGCTTGCCTTCGTGCTATTGGGAGCGGGCGTTCATTTATATTTTTGCTTTTCCGGTGACCCACGATATCGAGACGAACCAGAAAAATCGCGCGGCGTTCAAAAAGATGGTACGGACGGCGGCGGAGCATGGCTGGGGCGAATATCGCACCGCGCCGGCGTTCCAAGAGACGATTATGAACACGTACGGATACAACGATCATGCGCTGCTGCGATTTCACGAGACGCTGAAGGATGCCGTCGACCCGAATGGAATTCTTTCCGCGGGGCGCTACGGCATCTGGCCCAAGCATCTGCGGGAGACGAAGGCATGAGGAAAACCAAGCGGGCTCCGATGGCGGCGATTGTGGCCATTGCGGTGGTTGCGGGGATGTTGATCTCGGTGACGAGCATCGCCATTGCACAGGAGCAAGGACCGCAGCCGAAATCGGCGTGGACCACGTCGACGCCGAAATCAGAGGGCGAGCCGCGAGGGTACGTTCAATTTCAAGATTATTGCGCGGTGTGCCACGGCGCGGGAGTGGGCAAGCCGGGAACGATCGCGCTGAAGGAGAAGTACAAAGGCGCAGAGCCCGCATTACTGGCGGAGCGCACGGATCTGACGCAGCAACTGGTTAAGACGTACGTCCGCAATGGGATTTCGGTGATGCCATTTTTCCGCAAGACGGAAATCAGCGACGCCGATCTGGACGCCATCGCAGAATATCTTACGCGCAACAACAAGCCTGGGGCGCGGTGAATCGCCAAGCAGAATGATCTGGCCTCTCGCTTGCTGACGATGTGGCACAGACAGCCCGCGCGTTCCGTGGTTTTGCCATTTTTAGCATGCCGCAGTCGTGAAACTCTTCACGGTATAATGATGCCGGCTAGCGCGGCGGAAGTTCCAAAAGGCGCGAATCGCGGGGCCTCAACCGACCTCTGATGTATTTTTTCTACAGAATTTTAACCGCGGTGGGCATGTTGGTTCTGGCGCCCTACTATGCGCTGCGCGGGTGGCGGCGCGGCGAGCCGGGTCGCACGTTGCGCGAACGATTCGGGCGGCTCGATCCGGAGCTGGCGCAGCGCGCGGCCGCGAGCGCGGCAGCTCCTGAACGCGGGGCGTGCAAGGCGGGCGCGATCTGGATTCACGCGGTGTCCGTGGGCGAAGTGCTGGCAGCGGCACCGCTGGTGACGGCGCTCAAGCAGAAGTTCCCGTTGCAATGCGTTTTCGTGTCGACGACCACGGAGACTGGGCAGAAACTAGCGCGCCAGCGGCTTACGAGTGTTGATGGTGTCTTTTATTTTCCGCTCGATTGGGTAGTAGCGGTGCGGCAAGCGTTGCGGACGGTGCGGCCGGCGCTGGTGATCGTGATGGAAACGGAAATTTGGCCGAACTTTTTGCGCGAGGCGCAGGCGTTTCGCGTGCCAGTGATTTTCGCCAACGCGCGAATTTCCAGCCGATCGTTTGCGCGATTCAAGCGCTGGGAGTGGCTGGTGGGACCATTTTTTAAGCGCGCCATGCGCGATGCGGATTTGTTTTTGGCGCAGACGCCGGAGGACGCGAAACGCTTGATTGAAATGGGCGGGGACGAAGATCGCGTGGAAGTCACCGGCAACTTGAAGTACGACGCGGAGTTTCCGGCGGCTAGCCGCTTTGGCGAATGGCTCGCGGCGGAAATTCAGCGGCAGGAGCGCTGGCCGGTGCTGGTGGCGGGCAGCGTTGTGGCCGAAGAGGAAGGGGCGGTGCTCGCGGCGTACGACGTCGTGCAGCGTCGATGGCGCCATGCGTTGCTGATTCTGGCGCCGCGCAAGCCGGATCGGTTCGACGCGGCGGCGGCCATTGCGTCGACGGGCGGATGGAACGTGGTGCGCAGGAGCCGGCTCGATCTAGCGGCGAAGCTGGATGAAAGCGCGGACGTGCTGGTGCTCGATTCCATCGGAGAACTTGCCGCGCTGTATGGGCTCGCGGACGCGACGTTTGTGGGTGGATCGCTGGTGCCGAGCGGAGGGCACAACATTCTGGAGCCGGCGTGGTATGGACGGCCGCCTGTGTTCGGGCGCTCGATGGAAAATTTTCGCGAAATGGCGGAACAGTTTCAGCGTGCGAACGCGGGAGTGCAGGTGAATGACGGCGAGCATCTGGGCCGCGTGTGGATGCAGCTGATCGAAAACGAGCCGCTGCGCCAGAGAACGGGCGAGGCGGCGCGGGCTCTCGCACAACGCAATCGCGGCGCCACGGCGCGCGCCGTGGAACGCATCGCGGCGGCGCTGCAATCCGGAGGGCAGCCGGCGTGAATCCCGAAAAACTTCCGAGCAGGCTTTTGTGGCCGCTCACGTTTCCGTACGGCGCGATTACGCGTTTGCGGGCGAGTTTGTACCAGGCCGGCATTCTGCGGCAGCGGCGGCTGGACGGAGTGGTGATCAGCGTTGGGAATATGACTGTGGGCGGCACGGGAAAAACTCCCATGGTGCAGTGGATCGCGCAGAGGCTGATTGGAGAAGGGAAGCGCTGCGCGATTTTGACGCGCGGGTATCGCGGCGAAATGTCGGCGGAGGGAAACACCAGCGATGAAGCGCGGTTGCTGCGTGCGCGTCTGGGCGAGCGCGTGGAAATCGGCGTGGGCGCGGACCGGTTCGCGAGCGGACGGTTGCTGGCGAAGCGCGGCGCGGAGTGGTTCGTGCTGGATGACGGCTTTCAGCATATGCAGTTGGCGCGGGACGTGGATATCGTGCAGATCGATGCCACGAATCCGTTTGGAGGGCGATTGCTGCCCATGGGCCGGCGGCGCGAGCCTCATTCGGCGCTTGGCCGCGCGGATGTGATCGTGATCATGCGCAGCGAGCACGCGCCGGCAGTGGAGGGTGCGGTGCGGCGCGATTCGAGCGCGCCGATTTTTTACGCGCGGTCGGAGCTTGACTCGATTCGCAAGATGACCAAGGGCGGCTCGCGTTCCGCCGATACGGATGTGGATTTCGCGCAGGTGCGCACACGGAAATTGTTTGCGTTTTGCGGTATTGGGAATCCGGGGGCTTTTCTGGCCGATTTGCGGCGCTGGAACTTGCAGATCGCCGGGCATAAGGTTTTTCCCGACCATCATCGGTATCAGCAGGCCGATTTCGACGCGCTGGCGCTGGAAGCGCGAACAGCCGGCGCAGATGCGCTGGTGTGCACTGAGAAGGACACGTTTAATCTGGCGCGCGTGCGTTCGGACGCGATGGACGTGCTTTACTGCGTGATTTCGGTGTGCGTGGATCGAGAAGACGAATTCTGGCGTACGGTGATAAAAACCGCCGGCGAGCGCTGCGCGACGCGCGCACGCAGCACGCAGTGAGTGGACAGTGGTGATGGCGCGAACGGCCGGGCCGGCCGAGTGTTCCGTGCGGCGACGCGCGTGGTTTTGCCGGTTGCCGCGAGTGTGTGATACTTTCTCGCGCGGATAATCCCCGCCAAATTTCGAGGAGAATCGTTGAGTCCCGCTCATCGCAAGGGCAAACGACGGACGCCGCAAGCCGCCGTGCCGACGGATTCGTCTGTGGATCTCACATGGCTGCTGGGTATCGTCGGGGCGTTTCCGCGGCAAACGATCTGCGTGGCGGGCGATTTCGTGCTTGATGAGTTCGTGTCGGGGGAAATATCTCGCGTGTCGCGCGAAGCGCCGGTGCTGATTCTGCGCCATCGGCGAACGGAGATTTATCCCGGCGGGGCGGGAAATGCTGCCGCCAACCTGGCGAGTTTGGGAGCGCGAGTTTTAGCAGTGGGCGTGGCGGGCGATGACGATGGCGGACGCGTGCTGCTGGATTGTCTGCGGCGGCGCGGTGTGGACGTGTCGCGCATCGTGCGCGCGAGCGGATGGGTGACGGCGCGCAAAACGCGCTACCTGGCGGGCTGGACGCATAGTACAGAACAGCAAGTGTTGCGCGTGGATTGCGAACCAAATGGAACGTTGCCAGAAGCGACGCAGCAAGCGATCGCGCGAAAGGCGCGGCAGGCGGCGAGCCGGGCATCGGCTGTGCTGGTGTCCGATTATGGATTCGGAGCGGCCACGCCTGAGCTGGTTCGCGGGCTGCGCGCGAAACGCGTCACGCTCGACTCTCGCTATCGATTGCTTTCGTATGCCAAAGCGGGCGTGGTCGCGGCCACTCCGAATGAGGCGGAGCTGGAAGCTGCATATCACGAGCGCATCGGCACGGACGCGCAGAAGCTCGAGGAACTTGGCGAGCGCGCCGCGAGCGAGCTGGGAGTCGAGTGCCTGGTGGTGACGCGCGGCAAGGATGGCATGGCGGTTTTCGAACGCGACGAATCGACGGCTCGCGGGCTTGCGACACGTTCGCAGCATATTCCAATTTATGGCTCGGATGCGCCGGTGGATGTGACCGGCGCGGGCGACACGGTGATTGCCGTCTTCACCCTTGCTCTGGCTGCGGGAGCTTCGTATCTGGAAGCGGCTCACCTGGCGAATTATGCCGGCGGAATCGTGGTGATGAAGCGGCGGACGGCGACTCTGACGCGCGCGGAACTGGAAGCGACGCTGCGGCGCAAGGCCACGGCGCAGCGCTGACCGGCGCGCACATTCGAATGGACACGCGCGAAAAAATTCTTTCCCGCGAGGGTCTGCACGAAGTGCTCGAGGAACATCGCCGCGCTGGGCGCAAGATCGTCTTTGCCAACGGGATTTTCGATTTACTGCACGCGGGTCACGTGCGCTATTTGCAAGCCGCGCGCGCCGAGGGCGATCTGCTGGTGGTGGGCGTCAATTCGGATTCTCGCGCAAGGAAGCTGAAGGGCGAAGGGCGGCCGATTTTGACGGAGCGCGCGAGGGCTGCGCTAGTTGCGGCGCTGGCGGTCGTGGATTACGTGGTGATCTTCGACGATCTGGACGTAAAACCGCTACTGCGCGAATTGCAGCCGCACGTGCATGCGAAAGGGACCGATTACAGGCCGGAAACGGTTCCAGAGCGCGATTTAGCCGTGATGCTCGGCATCCGCGTCGCGATCGTCGGTGACCCGAAAGAGCACTCGACGCGCGATCTGCTGGCGCGCTTGCAGCGAAAGAGCGGGAGCTGATTCAGGGCGCGGCTGCCGACGAATTGCGGCGATGCGCGCACTGCAGCATCGAAAAAAGTATGGATGAACAGCGCAAACTTGTTGTGCTGCGTTGCTTGAGCCGCAAGATTCGCACCCTGCGAGGCAAGTAAGTGCTCGAACCTAGAAACTTTTGGATGCGTTGGCGCGTGCGCGCTGGCTATCCCGTCGCGGTGCTGTTCTGGATTTTCGCGCGGCCCTCCTACAACTCGATTATTGTGGGAGGAGCGATCGCGGCGATTGGACTGGTAATTCGTGCGATTGCTGCCGGCCATTTGCAGAAAAACCGGGAACTCGCTACCAGCGGGCTGTACGCGTATACCAGGAACCCACTGTATCTGGGGAGTTCGCTGCTAGCAGTTGGATTCGCAGTGACTGGTTCTTCTTGGGCGGATGGCGCGCTGGTGATCGGGTATTTTGCGGTGTTCTATTACGCAGTGATCCGCAATGAGGAAGCGGACCTGCGGCGGCGATTCGGGCCGGCTTTCGATGAATATTCCGCGAACGTGCCGCTTTTCTTGCCGCAGTTCGCGTTGCCCCAAAGCGGAGTCTGGAAAACGCTGCCGCCTCCGACGAAGACGTTCTCGTGGGCGCTGTACCGGCGCAATCGAGAATACAACGCACTGATCGGCACTTTGATCGGCATCGGATTGTTGTGGGTGCGGATGTGGCTACACGGGCATTGGGTACGCTGAGCGGCGGCCGTCGAGGTGGTTTCACCTCGCGTTCCTACGCTACTGCAAGCGGTAGACCGCGTGCATCATGCGCTGAAACTGCGGGCGGTAGATCAGGTCGAAGGCGCGTTCCTTGCCCGGAAACATTTCCAGCGCAGCCTGACGAGTGGCTGCAATCATTCCGGCTGCCTCTTCGGCCGATAAGCCGCCCGAAGCGATGGTCTCCAGGGTGAGCCGGACCAAAATGCGCAGACGGCGAATGCGGCGGCTCTCCTCGTCGATTTCTTCCTGACTCGGTCTGAATTGCGGATCCTGATGCATCGTCCCTACGCGTAGCTAGGCCTGAAAAATATTATGGACTGGCGACGGGCATCGCGCAATAGTACCGGCCGAGCGAAATGTTCGTTCGCTCGGCCGGAAATTCATATTTGCGGCAGCCGCGCATCGTAGGATTTTTAAAATGAGCGGCAGTCATTCATGGCAGCGCACGGTTGTGGTGCACATTGCCGGTTCTATCGGCGAAGCGATGGTTATTCGCAGCCTGCTCGAGAGCGAGGGGATTCGTTCGCCGGTCTCGGGGAGCAACAATATATTTGCGGAGAGCGAGCCAGCTGGCGGACGCGGCGTGGAGGTTTACGCGTTTGAATCGCAGGCCGAAGAAGCGCGTGTGCTGATTGGAGAATATTTACAAGCGGCTCAAAGTAGCGCAGGCGATGATGATGGCGAGTGATTAGCAGCCTCGCCGCGGCGGCGCAATCGCGACTGGCCGAGTTCAGTGTGCTGGCACAGCTGCACTCAGCCGAAGAATTCCTACCAGAGCGCAGAGCGCGCGGATGAGAACTGCGCAGGCTCGGCTGGTTGCTGCGAGGTGTAAGTGCTGACCAGCAAAGTTTTGCCGTTGGCGATCGCAGTGACCGCGCCATCCCGATCCGTGCGCAGCAAGCGAACGCCGTCCTGCTCGTAGCGCTGCACCACTGGCGGTGCAGGATGCCCGAAGGGATTCGCCGCGCCGACGGAGACCACCGCCACTTGCGCATCGACGGCTGCCAGGAACGCTGCGGTGGATGACGTCTTGCTGCCGTGATGCGGCACCTTCAAAAATTCCGATTCGAGCGATTGATGGTCGGCGAGCAAGCCCTCTTCCGCGGGACGCTCGATATCGCCGGTCAGCAGAAAGTGCGATGGCCCGTCGGAAAGCCGGAGTACAACGCAGTTGTCATTGGGCGATTCGCCTGTGCCACCTGCCGGCGGCCACAGGACGTCCGCGCGAGCGACGCCGAAATTGAAATCCTCGCCCTGGTCCACGTGGACGATGCGAATTCCACGGGCGCGCGCTTCCGCAAGCAGGCGCGCGAATGCGGGCCGCGGATCGTCCCAACCAACCCATAGCTGGCCCACTTTGAAATTTTGCAGCACGGAGTAAAGACCGTCGATGTGGTCGTGATCGGCGTGTGAGAGCGCGACTACGTCGATGCGTTTCAAGCCGCGCGACCACAGGTAGGGTGAGACAACTTCTTCGCCCACATCGATGCCCGAGCGGTAGCCACCGACCCATTCGGAGCCGGACAGGCCTCCACCGTCGATGAGCATGGTCCGACCGCCGGGAAATTCCGCGAAGATTGAGTCACCCTGTCCCACATCGAGGACAGTGACGCCAAGCTTGCCGCGATCGAGATTCGGCGCGAATGGATAGGAGGCGACCAGCACGGTCAGCGCGGCGAGGAAAATTGCGGATGTCCATTCCGCAATCGCGATGGGAGGAGGCATCAGGCGCTTTGCTGCGCGGGTTGCGCGTCGCGTGGCGGCAGCTCGCGCTGAGTACGCGAGCAAAATGAGCGCGGCGAAAAATGCAAGCAGCAGCCACACGGGCGGGCCAGGAATGCGATACGACACGCGCGGAATTTTGCTGAACCATTCGACCGAACCGAGCAATGCGGCCGTGCAGAGGCCGAGCGCTTTTGCCAGCAAAATCGCGAGCCCCGACCAAACGAACGTCACCACCAAGGTGAGAAAACCGAGCGGGACGATTAGGCCCGTGAGTAGCACGGCCGGGATGTTGCTGATCGGACCGGCAAGGCTAACGCGATGAAAATCCTGCGCCAGCAACGGCATCATGCCCCACTGGATCACCAGCGAAAGCAGGACAACTTCCCACAATCGGAGACCCACGCGAACTGGCGCCGTGATGAACGCACTGGCGTGCGCCGCAAGGCGCCTGGGCATTCGCGAGGCGAAATATGCGGTTGCGGCGCGCATTTCGATGCGGAATTGAACGACCTTCGGCGGATGCGCGCCATCGCGCGTAACGTCTCCGAGGTGCCGGAGACCGGCGCGATACGGAGCGGTCGAACGCTCCATCCACGGCAATGCCAGCGCGGCGATCACTCCCGCGGCAAGGAACGAAAGTTGAAAGCTCGAATCGGCAACCTCATCGGGCTTCCACATCAGCAGCACGAGCGCGGCAAGCGACACGATGTTGAGCAGATCGATGCGGCGGAAGAGAGGCCGGGCGCATAAGTAGAGAGCAGCCATCAGCGCGGCGCGGAGGATCGGCGGGCGGTCCTGCACCAATCCGACGTACGCGGCGAGAACGGCCAGGGTGATGAAACTCGTAGCCGCAATCGACAAACGAAATTTGCGGCACAGCCAAAACAAAAAGATGGTTAACGCGCCGACGTGCAGTCCGGCGACCACGAGTACGTGGTACGCGGCCGTGATCTGAAATGCGGTGACGATTTGCGAGTCGACGAAACTGCGATCGCCGAGCAACATGGCGCGCAAGACTGCGGCGCGCTGCGGTTGGCCGGGGAACAGCGCATCGAGCCGAGCCAGCAGATCGCCGCGTACGCGCGCGACGCGCTGCAAGAAAGTAGGCGGCGGGCGGTCGATGAGCTGGAGCAGCTCTCCGCTGCGCAGCGAGCCGGTGAGGTCGATTTTTTGCCGCGCCAGGTAGCCGCGCACGTCGAATGCGCCGGGATCGAGAAAATCGCGCGGCGGGCGCGCCTTCATCAAGACTTCGATGCGGTCTCCGGCGCGCAGGCCGCGAGGCACGCCGCCTGCTTGCGGCCCGTCATATAAATTTGCACGCAAGCCGCCGCTGACCGGAACGTACGAACCGGCAATTTCCACTTGTTCGAGATTGATTTCGTAGCGGCGTCCCCAGGGAAGCGAAAGAGGATCTTCGCGCAGGCGGCCGCGCCAGCGCAGCGGCTGGTCGAAATCCAGGCGGCCGGCGGCGATCAGCCGATCGACGTGATTGGATGGCACGCTGGCGCGTTCGATGCCAGATGCGAGCCCGCCGAGAGCCATCCACGCGACCAGCACCAGCACCCACGCCGCCGCGACCCGATTGCGCCACGCCAAAATTCCGCCAGCGAGAATCGTAGCGAGCGCGATAACGAGCCACGTGCGCAACTCTCCGGGCCATCGCAACGCCAGCGCAATTCCGGCCGCGAATGCGGAGGCGAGCCAGAGTGCTGGAAGTTTCATGGGCGCCGTCGCAGCCGCGCTACCGTTTCCATATGAAATGTTTGCGGGAAAAGGTCGAACAAGTGCAGCTCACCGAGTTCGTAACCAGCTTGCTGAAACGCAGCCAGATCGCGCGCGAGAGTGGGCGGATCGCAGGAGACGTAGGTGATGCGCTCGGGCGCGATTCGCGCGAGATATTTGACGACCGGCGGCGTCAATCCGGCGCGCGGAGGATCGAGCACGACCAGTTGTGGCTTGCCGCGGAATTTTGCCAGGAACTGCTCAACTTCGGCAACGCGAACTTCCACCGATGCGGCAACTCCGCGGCCGTTGGCTGCGCGCGGAATTGTGGCGATATTCGCTTCCAGATCGCGCGCGGATGCAGGATTGGCCTCGACCGCCACAACGTGATCGAATCGCTCCGCCAGCGGCACGGAAAAAAGACCTACTCCCGCAAAGAGATCGAGAGCGAGCGAACCGCCAGGATCTTTCTCAACTACTTCGCTGGCAAGATCACCGGCGAGGAAGCGGTTCACCTGAAAAAAGGAAAAGTGGCCTACGCGGTATGTGCATCCAGCGGCTCCGCAGGGAATGAATCCCGGGCCGAAAAGCTGCATTCGCTCGCGCGTAGGATCGTGGAATAGAAGGCTGCCGATTTCCGGCGCGATTTCGCGGATCTTCTGCTCGAGTTCCTCGGCTCGCGCGGGGAATCCGGAAAAAGTGGCGGTCAGCAACAGCTGGGAGTCATCCGCGCCCGCAAACGCTTCGATTTCGCGCAAGTTTTTGGGCAGCGCTCCGGCAGTGAGGGATTCGCGCAACGCGAGCAGCGTTTTCAATAGAAGCGGTGAAACTATTGGACAATCCTCGACGGCGCAAAGCGCGGTGGAATTGGCGCGAAAGTAGCCGATTCCGAGATGCGCACCTGCCGCCGCATCGCGTTCCTCTGCTGCTGTAGGAGTTGGGCTGGATTCCTGTACGTCAGCCGCCGGGCGAATTTTCCATTGCGCACGATTGCGGTAGGCCCATGGAGGCGAGGCGTGCGCGACGATTTCCCCGGTCCATTCGATGCGCCCGATGCGGCGGAGCGTCTCGCGCAGGATTTCCGTTTTGTACTTCAGCTGCGAATCGTAGCCGATGTGCTGGTAATCGCACCCGCCGCAAACGCCGAAATGGGGGCAGCGCGGAGCGACGCGGTCCTGGGACGGCGTGAGCACGTCTTGCACTTGGGCGCGAACGAATTTCTTCTTTTGTTTAACCGGGGAGGCCGAGATGCGCTCATCCGGCAGCACGAACGGTACGAAGACGGTGGCGCCGTCGTGGTGCGCCAGTCCTTCGCCGCCGTAAATTAGTTTTTCGATAGTGACGTCAATAGTGGGCATGGGTCCTTGGGATATCCGCGAAACACGTCAGCTTAGATAAAAAAGGCTCAGCCGCGGGAGATTGAACTGCTCGAAAAGGCGTTTCTGCGTGAATTGGCGCTCGAGCTGCGCCAGCTGCTCAGCGGACATCTTACGCCGGTATGGGGCGAGCGCGCGGTCCATTTCGCGGCGAATGGCCAACAGCGCTTCGTCATCGGCGTCCGCCGCAAGCGAGGCGGTGAGCTTTTCTTCGAGCACGGTGAGGCGGCGCTCGAGATCTTCCAGGTCAAGCGGTGCGGGCGAATCGAGCAGCACGAGCGATTCGTCGAGCCGCTTGGCGGCTTCTTCAAAACGCTCCGCGAGAGCCGCGTACGAATTGCGCTGCTTTTCGGCCGCGCCGCGCAAGCGCACGGAGTTTCGCTCCAGATATTTTCGCAGCTCGTCGCGCGCGAACGGTTCCGCGCCGGCCTTGGCTGAGGCAATCGTCGGGCCTGCGCCAGCTGCGGCTTCTTGCGCTTCGGCGGCTGCGTCGAGGACGGCGTCCACGCAGTAGGCGAGGCTTTTCATCTGCCGCCCGCCGGCAGCACGGCGCGAACGCGACCAGCTTTCGAAGGCGCGGTCGATGCCTTTCAGCACCGCCGGAAGCGGAATGCCCGCTTTCTGCCACGTCTCCACGATTGCCCAATCGAGCGGCGACACCAGCAGATGCGCGCCGCGCTTGCGCCAGAAATGTTCCTCGATTTCCGTGAAATAGTTGAAATAGTTGAATGATTCCATGCCAGACACGTCTGACTTTTTCAGCGCCTAAAGTTTCGCCGCGAACGAAAAATGAGTGTTCATCCGCGCTTGATCGGAGTAGGGGCCTTTTTTGTCGCGCCGCCGTGCTCGCGCGAGCCGGAGTGATTGCGTTCCCAAATGATGCGCAAGCCATCGAGAGTGAGAAACTCGTCGATGGTTTCGATGTGCCGCGACGCGCGGCCGATCAGCGCCGCCTGCCCGCCGGTGGCGATCACTTTGGTCTGTGCGCCCATCTCTTTCTTCATGCGGTCGAGGATGCCATCGACCAGATCGGTGTAGCCGTAAAACAGCCCGGCCTGCATGGACGCTGAGGTATTGGTGCCGATAATTTTCCCGGGATCTTTGATTTCCACGCGAAACAAACGCGCCGCGCGCGCGAAGAGCGCCTCGGCGGAAATTCCGATCCCCGGCGCGAGAACTCCGCCCATGTATTCGCCGCGCTCGGAAACCGCGTCGAAATTGATAGCGGTACCGAAATCCACGATGATGCAGGGGCCGCCATACTTCTCGAATGCCGCTACGCTATTTACGATTCGGTCCGCTCCCACTTCCAGTGGATTGTCGTACTGCACGGATATGCCGGTTTTAACTCCGGGCTCGACGAATAGCGCCTTGTGCCCGAAATAGGCCTGCGCCATTCCGGCCAGCGTCGAATTGAGCGGAGGCACCACGGAGCTGATGATCACGCCGCCGATTTCGCGCGGTTCGAGTTCGCGCAGGGTGAAAAGATTGCGCGTCAGGATGCCGTATTCGTCGATGGTTTGATCGCGAGCGGTGGTGAGCCGCCAATGCGCCGCGAGTTCCTTGCCGCGAAAAACTCCGAGCACCGTGTTGGTATTGCCTACATCGAGCGCGAGCAGCATCAAAGCGCCTCCGCAACATCGCCTGAAAGCACCAGCTCGGTGCCGCGACCGTCGTCGCGCACCACGCGCAGCACGCCGCTGGGATCGAGCCCCGCGGTAGTGCCGGTAAAGCTTTCCGCGGCTGTAGTAATCCGCACGCGCTTGCCCTTGAAATAACTCGACACTTGGGCGAAACGCCGCAGGATTGGCGCGGCGCCCTCGGCAAGGAACTGATTGTAGTAGCGGTCGAGTTGGCGCAGCAACCGGATCAGCAGTTCCAGACGCGAATGCGGTTTGCCGGTCTCGATGCGCAGCGAAGTGGCGATGGACGCGAGCGGCTCGGGCATTTTCATCTGGTTGACGTTGATGCCCACGCCGATCACCGCGTAGTGAACGCGATCCGGCTCGGCGTGCATTTCGGTGAGAATGCCGCCGAACTTTTTGCCGCTGGCGAGCAGGTCGTTTGGCCAGCGAATGTCGGGAAGCGCATCCATATCCTCGGTAGCAGCGTCGCGGGCGGCCAGGCCGGCAACCAAAGTCAGCACCGGAGCATACGCGGGAGGAATGGCTGGGCGCAGCAGCACGCTGCAATAAATTCCCGCGGACTTTTCCGAGGTCCACGATCGGCCGGCGCGTCCTCGCCCGGCGGTTTGCTCCTCGGCGAGCACGACCGTGCCATGCGGCGCGCCCGCTTCGCCCAGGTGCATGGCGACGGTATTTGTGGAATCGACTTTGAAGAAATGGTAGATGCGGCGCGCGAATGGCGTGCCGTAGAGACGATGACTGAGCAGTTGCGGCGCTAGAATGTCTGGAACACGTTCGATATGGTAACCGGTGTGCGCGTGGCCCTTGACGCGCACTCCCAGCGCGCGCAATTTTTCGATCCAGCGCCAAACCTGCTGGCGTGTGACGCCGATTTCCTTGGCGATTTTCGCGCCGCTTACCACGATGGTCGCGTTTTCGGCGAGCAGGGTCAGCAGCGCGTCGATGCGCCGGTCGGTGGTGCCGGGAAGTTCCGCTAAAATTCGCTTGGTAGCCATGCCGGGAACTAAAAAGAATACTTGAGCTGAATGCGGGCTTCAAGGCGCGTGAACGCGAAAGCGGTTGCCGCTCTTGGCGGGTTTGCCCACTTGGTCGCTGAAGCTGCTGGCATGAAAGCGCTGGAAAATATCAAGTCAGCTTCACACTGTATTGCAAAACCTGCGCGCACAGCTTACCCTCATGTTCTGACTCATTGCTGTCAAACATGGCGACGAAAATAAAACCGGACGATAACGGAGCGGGCTGCCTCTTCATTGTGGCCACGCCGATAGGCAATCTGGAAGACATCACGCTGCGCGCTTTGCGCGTGCTGCGTGAAGTTGACGTGATCGCCTGCGAAGACACCCGCCAGACGATGAAGCTGCTCTCGCACTTCGACATTTCGAAGCGGCTGGTGAGCTATCACGAACACAATGAAATTACGCGCGCTCCTGAAATCGTGATCGAACTGGAGCAGGGCGCGAAAGTGGCACTGGTCAGCGACGCGGGAACTCCGGCGATCTCCGATCCCGGTTTTCGACTGGTGAGCCTCTGCCTGCGCCACGGCATCGCGGTTGTGCCCATTCCGGGGCCGTCGGCGTTCGTGGCGGCGCTGGCTGCTTCGGGAATGCCGATTGAGGATTTTACTTTCGCCGGGTTTCTGCCATCGCGCCAGACGGCGCGGCGCAAAGCGTTGCGCGCCCTTGCGAATGAGCCGCGCACCGTGGCGCTCTACGAAGCTCCGCACCGCTTGCTCGATTCGCTGGAAGATGCGCTGGAGATTCTTGGCAATCGCCCAGCGGTAATCGCTCGCGAGGTCACCAAGGCGTTCGAGGAGTTTCAGCGCGGCCACATCGAAGACCTTGTTGAAGCGGTGCGCAAGAAGGCGCCGCGCGGCGAGATCACTCTGCTGTTTGGTCCGGCGGACGGCCAGGCGGTACACCCAAACAACAATGGTAACGGAGCGCAAGCGACCGCGCCTCTTTCCCATCGCGTTGAGGAAATCATGAAGGAGCGCGGCATCGACCGCAAGTCCGCGCTGAAAGTGGCCGCCCGTGAGCGGGGCATCACCCGGCGCGAAGCCTACAAGCAGCTTCTCGTAACTCGCGACGAATAAGCCGTCTTATTTCCCCAGCTGTGCCGGCGCGTGCAGACGTCAGCGATTCACGCCTACCCCAGCGGCACTCGCCTCTTTACGCAGCCCAAAAATTGCCCTTGACAAGCATTCTTCTATCCGCTACACAATGTAGCGCTACATGAAATAGCGAAAGTGGCGAATCGAATGCTAAAAACCATTCACCAACGGCCCAAGGGCCTCGGCGAAATCGAACAGCTGGTGATGGATTACGTCTGGGCCAACGGACCGTGTTCGGCGGAAGCTTGCCGCGAAGCGCTGGCCGGGTCGCGTCCGATGAAGGAATCGACGGTGCGAACGATTCTTCGCCGCCTGGAAGAAAAAGGCTTCGTTGGTCACGAAGTGGCGGGACGCACATATATCTATCGTGCGCTGCAGGCGCGGCAGAATGTGGCCGTGCGCGCGGTGAAAAACATCATCGACCGCTTTTGCGGTGGCTCCGCGGAAGAGTTGCTGGTCGGCATGGTGCAGAACTCCGTGATTCGCCGCGACCAGCTGGAAAAGCTTGCCCGCCGCATCGCCCGCGAAAAATCCACGGGCAAAGATTCAACCGGCTCGAAGGCGCGCCCCGTGAAATAAACGAGGCGAAGAAGGAAGAATGCAATGACTGCTGCCCTGACACACGCTACGTTGCGATTTCTACCGCTCTTGCTGGATTCCGCTCTCCGCTCGCTGCTGGTGGCGTTCTTCCTGGCGGCGGTTCTGGTTGCTTATCGCGTGAGCGCGGTGCGCGAAAGGCTGCTGGCGTGGAGAGGCTTGCTGTTGATCGCGCTGGCGATGCCGCTGCTGGTGCTCGTCTCTCCGGCGATTTCACTTCCCATACCTGTGCCGAGTTTTTCGCGGGATATTGCGGTTGCTGCAAATCGCGGGTTCCAGCCGCCGGTCATGATGGAAAGCGGTGCTTCGCACACGCGCCGGGGCAGTCAGGTGCACCATTCGACGGGCACCATCAGTTCGGGCGTGCCGTTCGCCGGTAATTTGGCCAGCGAATCTAAGGCGGCGAACGAATTAAGCGCGGCCAGCGAATCATATGTGGCTGCTGGATCAAAGGCTTCACGGCCTATGTTTCCGTGGATTTCGCTGGCGGGCGCGCTGTATTCAGTGATTGCCGTCTTTTTTCTCGCCCGGCTTTTGTTGGGAATGTTCTTCGGTTCTCGCCTGGCGCGCACCGCGCAACCCATAGGCGACTTGGAAGCTTTGCGTTTGCTGGATGCCGCGTCGCGAGCGGCCGGTTTGCGGCAGTCTCCGCGTCTCTCTGACTCCGTCGCACTGCGCGTTCCGGTGACACTCGGTATTTTCCGACCAACGATTCTATTGCCGCAGGACTGGCGTGCTTGGGACGCCGATCGGCTGCATTGCGTACTGGCGCACGAAGTCTCCCACGTGGCGCGCCGCGATTCGCTCGTGCAGCTCGTTGCCTTGCTGCATCGCGCGGTCTTCTGGTTCAGTCCACTCTCCTGGTGGCTGGACCGTCATCTGGCAGGTCTATCAGAACAGGCTAGCGACGACGCAGCTCTGTCCGCTGGCGCGGATCGCACCCGCTACGCGGAAACTCTTCTCGATTTTCTGGCGCATCTGGAAACTTCGCCGGCGCGCGTGCGGTGGCACGGTGTAGCCATGGCTAAAACGGGCCAGGGAGAAAAAAGGCTGGAGCGAATTCTTTCATGGAGACCGGATATGTCTGGAAATGTAAAAAAGTCGCTGATCGTCGCGCTTGCGGCCGTGTGCCTTCCCGCTGTTGCGCTCACAGCGTCGCTGCATCCATCGGTGTTCGCCGCGCAGGATGTGGCCATTCCCGCGCCGGTACCGCCGCCTCCGCCACCCACGCAGCTAATGACGCCTCCCAGCGGCGCTCTTGTGCCCACAGCGATCCCCGCCGCTCCGGCCAATCCAGGCGCGGGAGCACCGCCGCAAATTCCTTCGCCCTCATCAATCCCGGTGCTGCGGACTGGCAAGGTTGCGGCAAATCCTGCTGTTCCGCCGCCACCGCCATCTCCCGCGCCGGTCGCAGCGCCCGTGCCACCGCAAGGTCCCGCGCCCGCAGTGCCACCTCCCGGAGGTTGGGGCGCTGCAAATGGTTACGCGAATCAGTTCGCTGCGTATTGGCCATGGGGACCGCGGTTCGTGATTGTCAGCAAAGACTCCAACCACCCGATCATTCACGGCACCCAAGAAGATGACGAGATGGTGGGGGAATTGCGGTCGAGGATTCACGGCGACTTCATCTGGTTTGAACACGACGGGAAGTCCTATGTGATTCGCGATCAGGCCATCATCGATCGCGCCCAGCAAATTTGGGCCCAACGAGCCGATTCCGCGAAGCACCGACAGGAACTGCAAGCGAAGGAGCAGGAGCTTTCGAAGCAAATGCGCGAGCAGGTGCAGGCAAAGATGCAGGAGATTCGCGTGAAAGTGCCGGACATGACCGCGGAGCTGCAGAAGCTTCAATCCGAACTCAAGGATTTAAATACCAGCGGCGCGACCATGCAGCAGTTCGGCGATTTGCAACGCGATTTGGGCGAAATGCAGCAAGCGCTCAATCAGGCGCGCTGGAATTCCAACATGCAGGAGATTACGCAGCGAGCTGGCGAACTCGGCCAGCAGATGGGCGAGCTGGGACGGCAGATCGGAGAAATTGCCAGCCAGGAAATCGATCAGAGCCGGCAAGCGGGTGAGCAGATGCGCCACCTATTCGACAACGCCATCGCAAGCGGCGCCGCCAAGCCGGAGTAAGTTGCAGGCTGGGTAGAAGCTAGTCGTTCGCAGAGGCTGCGGACCGCGCGAAGAACGCGTCCACGCAATCGAGGATTTCCGGCGCGGTATGCGAGTGGTGGACGGAGTGCCGGAGTTCGCCGCCGTTGCGCACGCCGTGCGTGAAATAGGTGGCGAACTGCTTCATTTTGCCGATCGCGTCCGGCATCCCGCTGGCGATCAGGGCGCGGAAGTATCCCGAGAGGAGCTGGTAGCGATCGGTCTCAGTGGGTTGGCTATAGGTTCCGGTATTCACGTAATCTTCGATTTGCCGGAAAATCCACGGATTCGATGAAGCGGCGCGGCCGATCATCACGGCATCGCATCCGGTTTCAGCGATCATCCGCAGCGCATCTTCTGGAGTGCGAATGTCGCCATTGCCGATCACCGGAATGCGCACCGCTTCTTTCACGGCGCGGATGACTTTCCAATTCGCAAATCCCGCATAGCCTTGCATGCGCGTCCGCGGATGAACGGCGACTGCTTCGATGCCGATCTGCTCCGCCATGCGCGCCACGTCCACGGCCACGATGCTGTTTTCGTCCCATCCGGAGCGAATCTTGATGGTCAGCGGCATGCGCACGGCAGCGCGTACGGCGCGGAAAAGTTTTTCGAGATGCGGCAGGTCGCGGAGCAGCCCGGATCCTCCGCACTTGACGACTTTTTTCACCGGGCAACCCAGGTTGATATCGATCTGGTCGAAGCCAAGATCCTCGGTCAGCGCTGCCGCCGAAGCCATCACGTCCGGATCGGAGCCGAAAATCTGCGCGGCAATGGGATGCTCGTCTTCGTCGAAATAGAGGTAATGCAGCGTGCGCGCGGCTTTGCGCGTCAAACCCTCGGCGCTAGTGAATTCCGTCATGATCAGGCCGCAGCCACCGAGGGAGCGAACGGTGCGGCGGAAGACGGTGTCCGTGACACCGGCCATGGGAGCAAGAATCGTCGCCGGACGCATAACGTTGGCGCGAATTTTGAGTTCAGCCGGGAATGAAGCTGCGGACATATCGGTAAGTTACCGCTGGACGGCTTCAGCGTTCAGCTCGTCGTGGGATGAACGTTCCGAATCGTCATGGGCGGAAGTGTCACGAGCAGGGCAGAGCGCATCCATCTGCTCGATCATTCGTTGCTTTGAGCCGCCGAAAAAATTTTCCAGAACTTGTTGGAGAGCGTGCGTGCGAGCTTCCTCGGCGGTGAGCTTTGCACAGTAGACATATTTCCGGCCGCTCTTGCGGCGCTCCACGATTCCCTTGCGCGCGAGGCGGTCCATGATAGTCATGATGGTGGTGTAGGCTCGCGCACGGCGTTCCGCGAGGCGGTCGCGAATTTGGCGCACGGTGGCTTCGCCTAGAGGCCAGAGCGTGTTCATGCAATCAAGCTCCAGCGGCGCTAAATCCAGAACGGACCGCCGGGGCCCATGTGAGCGCTCCACCGTCAACTCGTTTGTTTCTTCGTGGATTTGCTCTTGGTCCATCTTTACGCCCTATTGCTCAGAACTTTTACACCTTCTTGGCTACGGGCGGCTGGACCGGGGAAGCCGCACCGTTCGCACCATTCGGTTGTGCAACCTTCTCAGCCGCAGCCAAAAACTCTTTTCCGCGGAGTAGCGAACGGCGCAGCGACGGGTTGCGGTCCGTCCACATCTGGGCTGTTCCTGCGCCCGAGGAAAGCTCAATGGTTGCGCGCATGCCCGCCATTTTCGAATCCAGATCGTCAATCGCGTGCAGCGCGATGGCCTCGGGGAATTGCGGCAGGGAAGGCGATCCGAATTCGAGCGATCCGTGATGGCTCAGAATTAAGTGCTGCACCATTACCAGAAGCGGCGCGGGAAAATGCTCGATCACTTTGCACTTCTCGCGCACCAGCATCGCGCCCATGGAGATGTGTCCCAGCAGGCGACCTTCGTCTGAATATTCGATGCCGCGCGCGTAGCGCAATTCCTCGATCTTACCGATGTCGTGGAGGACTACTCCGGCAAGCAGCAAGTCTCGATCCAGTTCCGGATAATGGGCGCACAGCGCATTGGCCAGTCCCAACAAACTGACGGTGTGTTCCAGCAGGCCGCCGATATACGCGTGGTGCATGGTCATGGCCGCCGGCGCGCGCTTTAGCCTGGGTGCGATCTCGGGATCGTCCACGATGCAGGCCAGCAGCTTTTGCAGCCAGGGATTCTTCATCCCGGCGATTGCTGCTCGCAACTCGGCATAGAGTTTTTCGACGTCATACTTCGTGTGCGGCAGAAAATCGGCCAGCTCGTAATCTTTTTCAGCCGCCGGAACGATCTGCTCGAGCGTTAATTCCTTGCGCTCGTTGTAAAGCTTCACGCGGGCACGCACGCGCACCACGTCATCGCGCTCAAAGGTCTTGACGATGGCCTCGAAGTTGTCCCACATTTTCGCGGGGATCGAGCCGGAGCGGTCCGACAGGCTTAGTTCCAGCCAGGACTTTCCGGTGCGCGCTGAAGTGCGGATTTCTTTTTCGCGAACGAGGTACAGCGAAGTGATCATCTGCCCGTCCGCGAGATCGGAGACGTAGTGCGGCTTCATTCGTTATCCGATTTGGGGAACGGCAGACGCCTTTTGTGTTTTTTTGTTTCCGGCGTATCCGGTGTGGTTGGAACTTCCTCTATCACGGAACCTCCGGCGACCGCCGCAGTATCCTTGTAGCCCGCGCGCACGCGAATGTAGCTTTCTTCGCGCAACTGTTGCAGGTATTCGCGCAGGGCGGGCTCCATTTTTTGTGCGTACAGACGATTGGTGATGTCGTTCTCCACTTTGTCCAGCGGCTGCAGGCCAGCATCGTAATGCTGGTTCACTTTCAGCAGGATGAAGCCCGTCTGCGTCTGGATTACGTTGGTGATGCCGCCCTTATCGAGCTTGAAGACAGCGTCCTCAAGCTGCTTGGCTAGCTGTCCACGCTGGTATTCGCCGAGTTCGCCGCCGTCGCTCTTCGCCGGTCCTTCCGAAAATTCCTTGGCCAGGGCGGCAAAATCCTCGCCATTCTGAATGCGAGTGTAAAGGTCGTCGGCTTTCTTCTTGATCGCGGCGATTTGATCGGGCGTTTTTCCGTCGGTCTTCAGGAAAATTTCGGACAGGTCCACTTCTTCTGGCCGCACGAAATCGCTTTTGTGCGCGTCGTAGTAATTTCGAACTTCTTCGTTGCCGATATCAACCTTGCTGCCCACTTCCTGGTTGATCACTTTTTGCTGCAGCAGTTGATCGCGCATCTGCGACTTGTAGTCTTCCCAGGAAAGCCCCGACTGCTCGACGGCTTTTTGGAACGCGTCCATTGTCGCGAAATTGTCCTGCTTGCGGATCTGGTCGAGCCTCTTCACTAAATCGGTCTCGACGTCGATGCCCATGTCCTTGGCGCGCTCGACCAGCAACTGCTGGTCGATCATGTTGCGCAGGAGGTTCTTCTTCTCGTCGTCAATTCGCGATTGCTGATGCGCGGGCGTGCATGGCGGGGTATCGCTCTGGCAATCCTGCTGCACTTGCTGGGGAATCGCGGCCAGCGCTTTCTGGTAATCAGACAGGGTGATGATGCGGTCGTTGACGCGCGCCACGATCTCTTCGATGATCTTGCCCTGATCCTGCGCGCGCGACGGCGCAGGCGCCACCAGCAAAGCGGCGCCAAGCACCGGCACAAACATCCACGGAAAATTGCGTGTCTTCATGAACAAAGCTCTCCCGAAAGTCTATCCTTGCGCTTGCAGCTGGAGCAACACGTTTCTTACCGCTTCCAGCGCGCCGCCCTTACCCTTGGCGCCGACCCAAAGCACTCCGCTTGGATCGATGCGTACGTCCCGCCGCATTCGCACCATTTTAACGACTCGCTCCGGCCCCACCGGAGTGTCATCGTAGAATTTGATGCCGATTTGATCTCCGCGGCGGTCTACGGATGCCACCGATAATCTTTCAGCCAGTGCTTTCAGCACTGCGTAATCCAGCAAATTCTCGACCGCCGGAGGAAGCGGCCCGAAGCGATCGGTCAATTCACGCCGCGTCTCGTCGCGGTCCTTCTCGCTCGCCACTTCGGCGATGCGCTTGTAGATGCGCAGACGCAGATTTTCGTTATCGATGTATTCGGGTGGGATGCGGATTTCTTGGCCCAGGTTGAGCGTGGCCCGGCGCTCGGGTGTAACCGCTTCGCCCTTGCGCTCAGCCACGGCGCGTTCCAGCATCTGCACGTACATATCGAATCCGACGGCTTCGATGTGCCCGTGTTGCTCGCGGCCCAGCAGGTTACCCGCGCCGCGCAGTTCCAAATCGAGCGCCGCAATACGGAATCCCGCGCCGAGATCGCTGAATTCTTTCAGCGCCGCGAGGCGCTGCCGCGCAATGGCCGAAAGTGTTATATCCGGGGGAACGAGCAGATAGGCATAGGCGCGTTGATTCGACCGCCCCACGCGTCCACGCAGCTGGTATAGCTCGGAAAGGCCCATGCGGTCCGCCCGATTGATGATGATGGTGTTGGCGCGCGGAATGTCGAGTCCATTTTCGATAATGGTGGTGGAAAGCAGAATATCCGCATCGCCGCGCACGAATTTCAACATGACCTTTTCGAGTTCTGTTTCGCGCATTTGGCCATGGCCGACTACCACGCGCGCTTTGGGCACCAGCCGCATCACCATGGTGGCGATCGAGGCGATTGATTCCACGCGGTTGTGAACGAAAAACACCTGCCCGCCGCGGTCCATTTCGTCCTTGATGGCGCGCTGCACCAGAGTTTCCGTGAACGGCGCGACGGTGGTCTGAATGGCCAGCCGGTCTTTCGGAGGCGTCTCGATCACGCTCATATCTCGCAAGCCGACCAGCGACATGTGCAGTGTGCGCGGAATGGGCGTCGCGGACATGGTCAGCACATGCACATTCTTGCGCATTTCCTTGATTCGCTCTTTGTGCGCTACTCCGAACCGCTGCTCCTCGTCGACGATTAATACGCCCAGGTCGTGAAACTTTACGTCGCGCGAAAGTATGCGGTGCGTGCCGATCACGATATCTACTTTTCCTGCTTCCAGCTCCTCCAGCGTTTTCTTCTGTTCTTTTTCCGTGCGGAAGCGGCTGAGCATCTCGATGCGCACGGGAAAGGCCGCGAAGCGCCGTCGAAAGGTTTCATAGTGTTGGAACGCCAGCACCGTGGTGGGAGCGAGCACCGCGGCTTGTTTGGAGTTCGCCACCGCTTTGAACGCGGCGCGCATGGCCACTTCCGTCTTGCCGTAGCCAACGTCGCCGCAGAGGAGCCGGTCCATCGGCACGTTGGATTCCATGTCGCGCTTCACGTCGTCGATGGCTTTCTGCTGGTCGGGTGTTTCCTGAAATTCGAAGGCGTCCTCGAATTCGCGCTGCCAATTGGAATCGGGAGGGAAGGCGTACGAGGGCGTCATCTTCCGCTCCGCGTAGAGCGCCAAAAGCTGCTCGGCCATGTCGCTCACCGATTTGCGCACGCGCGACTTGCGCGCTTCCCACGTGCCGGTGCCCAGCCGGTCGAGCGTGGGCGCCACGTCGCCCAGCGAATTATATTTTTGAATCAGGTCGAGGCGCGCCAGCGGAACGTACAGTTTTGCGTCCCCGGCATACTTCAGCAGCATGAACTCGCCGTTCGCGCCTTCCACGGAAACTTGCCGCAGGCCCTCGAACTGCCCGATGCCGTGATCCACATGGACCACGTAGTCGCCCGGCTTCAAATCCGAAAAGTCGCTGAAAAAGGTCGCCGCTTTGGGGCGCGAACGCGGCCGCTGCGGTGTCCCGGTTTTCTCGAAAAGGTCGGCGTTGCCGTAAATCACCAGATGCGCCTCGGGAATGGAAATTCCTTCGTTCAGGGGCGCTTTCGCCAGCACCATCGCGGGCATGTTGCCACTGGTGCCTTCTTCGGCCAGACGCGTCACGGTGGGGTTTTCTTCCAGCTCGCCGATGCGGTAGGGCAATTCGTACTCGTGGCAAATATCCGCGAAGCGTTCCAGTTCGCCAGTGCTCGCCGCCGTGACCATCACCTGATCGCCCGCGCCAAGCCTGCCGCGCACCTCGGAGATAAATGCGGCCACGTTGCCGTGATAGCGCGTGGTCGGCTGCGTCTGCACCGCAAGCGGCGCGGTATCGTCGTGGCTCATCGCCAGATGCTCGAATCCCAGCCGGGGGAAGAGTTGTTGCGCGAGCGACCATTCGTCTTCGCTGAGGATGTAGCGGTCAGGCGATTTCGCGCGCGGATCCTCGGCGGCGTCGAACGCCTCTTGCAGGCCGGCGCGGTATTTCTTGATCGCCTCGTCGAGCGACTCGGGTTCGTCCAAAATCACCACAGGGTCATTCGCCAAATCAAACAGCACCGCCTTGCGTTCTTCGTTCGCGAATTCGCGAAACTCCCATCCGGGATAGAACGCCGCAGGCGGCGCGTCGTCCGCGCGTTGTGAAGCGGACGCTACGCGTTGATGTTCCAGCACCTCGGCGTGGAGCAAAAATTCCGTCAGCGGCAACAGCAGCGTGCGTTCCATCGGATTGGTGGAGCGCTGCGTGTTGGGATCGAATGCGCGAATCGACTCGATGGTGTCGCCCAGCAGCTCGATGCGCACCGGCTGCGGCGTCTCGGGCGAAAACACGTCGATGATTCCTCCGCGCACGGCAAATTGTCCGGCCATCTCGCACGTGGTGTGGCGCTCGTACCCCGCGGCAACCAGAAAGCCGATCAAATCTTCGTGCGCGATGGTTTCGTCGCGTGCGATAGTGCGCGCCAGCCCGCGATAGAATTGCGGCTCGCGCATGCGGCTCAGAGCCGCTTCCACGGGCGCGATCAGCAGGTCGGCTTCGCCGGTGGAAAAGCGCCAAAGCGCTACGGCGCGGTCTTCGGAAATTTCGCCGTGCGGGGACCGGTTTTCATAAGGCGAGACGTCGAGAGCGGGCAGGAATTCCACGCGCCGCTCCGGCTTGCCGGTAATCGCGCGATAAAACCAGCGCATCGGCTCGATCAATGCTTCGCCGTGCTGATTAGACTCGACCACCACAATTGCCGGGCGCCCCAGCTCGGAGAAAATCAACGGCGCCGCCAGCGCCTTGGCCGAATCTGTCAGGCCGGCCAGGCGCACTTCACCCGCGTTGCGGCGCAGCCGGTCGCAAGCTTCTTCAATCGCGGGGCGCCGCGCCACGCGTCCCAAAAGTTCGGAAACCAGGGAAAGAATCAAGCGCGCCTGCCTGTGATGCGTTCGATCAAAAGCGTGATGGAATATCCGGGCTCGGTGGCGACGCGCACCACCCTGCATCCAACCGCGGTCAAAGCGCGTTCCAGGGAATCAGTATCGGTGTTTCTCCGGACATCCGCGCTGTCTCCGCAAACAAAAACGTCCGGACGGAACTGCTCAAGAAACCTCTCAGAAGAATCTTCGACGATCGCCGCGAAATCGACCGCTCTTAACGCCGCCAGGATCTCCGCGCGTTCAGTGGCGGGAGTGATCGGTCTGTCGACCGCATCGCTTAGTGCTGGATCAGGAGAGCCGTTCGTGTTTCGCGCAGCAGCGCGCACTGCCGCATCGGATTGAACGCCTACGACAAGGAGATCGCCAAAATCGCGCGCTGCTTCGAGAAGCCGGATGTGGCCGGGATGAAGCAGATCGAACGCACCGTACGCGCACACCACTCCCTTGCCGGTTCGTTTCCACTCCCCCCGGCGGGAAATCAGTTCACGTTGCGAAACGACCTGTCCCAAACGGATGTCCCTCGGCGCTCCCGCAGGAACAGCCGAGGACCCTATTTTAGCATGGTGAGCTGAACGGTCTGCGGACTTGGCTAGCGCGCTCCACACCGGCGCAGCAGAGTCTTGATCCGCAGTCACTCGCTCGGGATCCCTTGCGAGTCCGTGAAGGTCGGCTGCGGCGTGTTTCGATGGTATACTGCCGCCCTGATTGCTTCAGCGCCTTTCCATCAAATATTGATAGAATCTTCACACGGGACCACACCGCGCGATGCGAGACATCTCAATTGTAGGCGGAGGGCCGGCCGGCGCGCTGTGCGGCGAGCGGCTGGCGAACCACGGTTTTAACGTCACGATTTTTGACGAGCGCCTGGCCTGGGAAAAACCGTGCGGCGGCGGCCTTACGCACAAGGCCATCGAAGCCTATCCCTTCCTGCTGGATTCGCCTCAGCCGAAAAAAATCGTCCGCACCGCCGAGCTGATTTCCGGCGGTGGGCACCGCGCACGGTTCGAGATGAGCCACCCGATCGTGATCTACGCGCGCAAAGTGCTGAATGGGTTGCTTCTTGACCGCGCGGTAGCAGCCGGATGCACGGCGGTCCGCTCGCGCGTCACGGGAGTCGACACAGGCGGCTCCCAAGTGCACCTCACCGCCGGCGGCAAGGAATTCCACTCGGATTTCGTGGTTCTCGCAGCGGGTGCTCGCAACCAGCTGCTGCCGGAAACCACCGCGCTTGGCAAACTGGACCTCGAACTCACCCTCGGCTACTTCGTGCCCACCGAAGAAGACATTATCAAGGTGAAATTCCTGCGCGAATTTGAAGGCTACATCTGGTCGTTTCCGCGCGCGGACCATCTTTCCGTGGGCATCTGCGCGAAAATCGGGCAGGGCTCGAGCCAGCAATTGCGAAAATATCTCGACGACTTCATGCGCGCCGAAAAAATCCCCATGGATGGCGCGCAGCTTTACAGCCATGTGCTCCCTTCACCCAGCGAGCACACCATCCAGCGGCGCAAAATCGCCGGCGCCGATTGGGCCATGGCGGGAGACGCGGCGGCATGCGTCGATCCGATCACGGGCGAAGGACTTTATTACGCGCTGCGATCTGGCGATCTGCTGGCGCAGGCGCTCGTCGAAGGCCAGCCGCAGGCGTATCCGGAGCGGCTGCGCGCGGCATTCTCCGCCGATCTGGAATTCGCGGCGCGCTTTGCGCGCAAACTTTTCTGCGGCAATTTCCTGGGAGGTGCGATCACCACGCGCATGGTGCAGCTTCTGAACTATTCGCCGGCGTTTCGCGAACTCATCCGCGATGTTTTCAGCGGCTCGCAGGACTATCGCAGCCTTAAACACCGCTTGTGGGATCAGCTGGGAATCACGTTCGTTGAGATTGCGCGCAGCCTGGTCCACGGATCCGTCGGCGGTTCGGCTGCTCCGCATCCCGCCACAGGACGCGAGCCGCTGCCATGAAATCCCGGAAGAAAGCTTCGCGCAAGAGCGCGCCGAAGCGCGCGCACAAGTCCAGCAAAGCTGGAAAAACGACTCCCGAAATCAAGCCGCGCATCGGACTGGAAGCTGTTGTCGAGCGCGTGGTCGCGCCCGAACACACCATTCAGCACCTGAATCCGAATTTGCCGCCGGTGTTTTCCACGCCCGCAATGATCGGTCTGATGGAGCACGCCACGGTGCTCGCCGTTTTGCCGGAATTGCCGCCGGGAGTGATTACGGTCGGGACGCGCATCGAAGTGGATCACCTGAAAGCGGTCGCGCCAGGCGCGCCAGTTGTTGCTTGGGCAAAATTGGCCGGATATCAGGGACGCTTCCTGGTTTTCGATGTCGAGGCGCGATCCGGCGAGCATGTTATCGGACGCGGCCGTGTGTTTCGCGCCATCGTCGATCCGCAAGCGCACAAAATCCGCGCACAGGCGCGCGGCCCCCAACCTGATTAAAAGACCGTGCTGAAAAGCCGCCCGGCTTATTTTTTCTCGGTGATTTTGATCGACGCCCGCGTGGTGGCCCAATCGAGATGCATGGTGCATGCGTCGCCGGCCTGGTCGAAATGAATGATGAAATCTTCCACCGGCGCCGGCAGCTTCGATACCTGCATCGGAATTCGTGCGAAGTCATGATCCGCGCCGGGGTAGGGAATTCCCCATTCACCTGTTTCTTTGCTGATGATCAACTTCCAGGAATCCGGCTTGGGCAATGTGAAAAGCGTGTAATTTCCGGCCGGAACATCGGTTCCGCCCACCACTAAAGCGGCATCGGTATCGAACGTGGTCGCTTCATTCGCGCCCGCGCGCCACACTTCGCCGTAAGGAACCAGCCCGCCGAAAATCTTGCGCCCGCGCATGCGGGGGCTCGAGTAATCCACATGAATAGTTTTGCCGTCGGAGAACTTGCATTCTGCTTTGGCTGGCGGGCTTAGCGGCTTGCCGCCCGGACCCATTTGCGCGCGTCCCAGCGCGGGAAAGGTCAGAAGGCTCAGAAGAACGGCGGCGCAGCACAGAGTGAACTTTCGCATTTTGGCTCCTTAACTTGTCGAACCGCGTTCGCCACGAGGCAGAGAGCGCTTGTGGGTTGGTGCCGGAGGAGGGAGTCGAACCCACACGGCCTTGCGGCCAACGGATTTTGAGTCCGCCGCGTCTGCCATTCCGCCACTCCGGCTCAATCGATTTAGTTGTGCAGGCAGCCACACGAAGGTTAGCACGGCAGGATTGCGGCGCTCAAGCGGCTCGCGATGTGGATCGTCATGTCCGGTGATGCGTTTCGATGCGATTCCCAGAGCAACGATGAAAGTGGGCGCCTCTCCGTATTTCTACCAATTGTGACGTAGATCACAGTTCTCAAGCCGGGTGCCGTATATCTTCGGTGATGACAAATACTATGCCAATAGACTAGTCTTCGCCATGCGACTTCGGCGCCAATGGCCCGATTCATGCACAACTCACACCGGAATGCGCTGCTTGCGCTCGGTGCCTAATCGGCTCGCATCGAACACCACCCGTCATTCTTCACTCTAGCCGACTGTAACCAGACAGTTTAGGCCCGAAAGGGGTCTGAGATGCCGAAGCAAAGTGGTCCGGCGGTATTGGCGGCCAGGCGGAGCGCTCCCAGTTTGGGATTCCATCCAATCCCGAAATTGAACGTGGCCGCGCAGGCGAGCCCTGTTCGGCCTATTGTGCCGCAGCAATATGCGCCGGAATTGTGGACCAGCTCGCGAGGACTCGGGTGCGAAGTGCTCCACGCCCGTGGCTCGCTGATCTTCACCGAGGGACAAGCTGCCTCCGGCGTGTACCTGGTGGAAAAGGGCAGCGTCAAGCTGACCATGTGCTCGGGACGAGGGAGGTCGCTGATCCTCGGTTTCTTTGGCCCGCAGGCGGTGCTCGGACTTGCCGCTGCGATTTTGGGAGAGACGCACGAGGCCACTGCGGAAGCCGCCCATCCTAGCGCAACGCGATTTTGCTCGCGCGAAGATCTGTTGAGGAACTTGCGACAGCCCGGAGACGCCGGCCTGCGCGCCGCGCAGCTGCTCAGCCAGACAGTCTATTCCACCTTGCGCGACATGGAGAGTTTCTGGCTTACGGGTTCCGTGGAACAGAAGCTTGCCAGGTTTCTGCTTTCCTTGTGCTCCGCGCGGAAGGGCAGCCGCGAGCCCATGTACATTCCGCTCGGCCTAACGCACGAGGATATTTCTCAGCGCCTGGGAGTTTCCCGCGAGACGGTGACCCGGCTTCTCTCCCGTTTGAAAAAACAAAGCATTTTGGATCTAAAGCAGTCGATGCTCACGATCCTCAACCCTTTGGCTCTCCGCTGCCTGGCCGATCCACAGGACGACCCGCGCACCCCCGCAAAACTACCGGGCGCCAAACGCCGCATATCGAGCGACTGGGCTCGCGCGGCGGAAATGGGACCGAGCCACTAACCCGCCGCCTAAGCCGCTCCCCGATCTCAAGCTTGCGTTCCTTAAGAACCGAGAGTTTGAGATTCACATGTCACTGAAGTTTCACAGGACGAGGCGCGATCGCGTTGTTCCGCTTTGCGAGTTTACGACGCGAGATGATTAACGGTTAGGTTACATCCGAGGCAAAGTTGAAAAAACGCGCGCAAGGAAGCAGGTCGTTGTGATTGTGGTCACAGACGCGATGGCGCCTTGCCTATAACTTTCTGCCAGTTGTTCTTTCTGATTTCTACATCGGGCAGCCGCACTGGCCCAGAGGAAGGCCGATGACCAGTATTAGACGGAGTGCACTCGACATTCTTGCGGCCACCCTGTTTGCCTGCGCGCTGTTCGCGCTTCCCGCTGCGGCCCAACAGCAAAGCGAGCGGGGCGCGAAGTCGACTACGCCGCCACCGGCAGCTGCCGCGGCGCCAACGGCGAATTCCAAGGATTCCGGCTATGTGGGCTCGGAAGTTTGTGAAACGTGCCACGAGGATGTCTACAAGCACTGGGAGAAAACGCCACACTGGAAGACCACTCTAAACACACGCGGCGGCCCTTCGCATCAAGGTTGCGAAGGCTGCCACGGGCCGGGCGAGGCGCACGTGGCCGCCGGCGGAGATCCCACCAAGATCATCCAGCTATCGAAGCTGTCGGTGAAGGATCTGAACGCGCGCTGTCTGACCTGCCATGCGGGCGGACCGCAGCACATGAACGCGCTCAACTCGATCCACACGGAAAACGGTGTGAGCTGCATTTCGTGCCACTCGATCCATCACGCCACAACTTCGGAATACCTGCTTTCCAAGGCCCAGCCGACGCTTTGCTACGAGTGCCATCAGGCGCAGCGCGCGCAGTTCATGATGCCGTTTCATCACCGCGTCAACGAAGGGCTGATCCAGTGCACCGATTGCCACAACGTCCATGGTACCGAAGGGCCGCATCAGGTGCGCATGGCGTCCACGCAGGACGCCGTCTGCGTCAAATGCCACGTCGACAAGGCCGGACCTTTTGTTTACGAACACGCGCCGGTGAAGGTGGATGGCTGCACATCGTGCCACACCGTTCATGGCGGACCGAATCCGCACATGCTGAAAGTCAGCAACGTGAATTTGCTGTGCTTGCAATGCCACACAACGTCCAGCTTTAGCAGCGCGCCGGGCGCGCCGTCGTTCCATAACCAGGCGACGTTTTTTCAGGCCTGCACGTTGTGTCATAGCCAGATTCACGGATCGAATTTCAGTTCGTATTTCTTTAAGTAGCCAGGGCGCGGCCGGTTCAAGGGTGATGATAGCTTTACGAGCGAGCCCGGGGAAAGCCCGGTAGCAGTCAGAGGTTCCGAGGTTTGGGAGAAGGGGACATGAACAATTGCCGGTGGCTTATCCAAGTTGGATTCGCTCTGTTGGTTCTGCTCGCGCTGGCTCCCTGCGGCCTGGCCCAGGATGATGGCGACGCTGCAACTCAAGGCATCGATTCCGGGAACTATAATGTGCAGCAGACCATCGACTTCGGATACCGGCTCAATGAAGTCGGCGGCAACTACGACACCTACGACACGTTCGTGAACCTGCAGTCCGGCGTGCGCCTGTTCGATTACACCCTGGACATGCGCTCGCTGAATCATAACGGCTTGCTTTTTGACAATCTGCACTTCAGCAACTTCGGTTACGGCGGCGATCCAAACGATGTTTCGCGTCTGCACATCGACAAGAACAAATGGTACGAGTTTGATTTCACCTTCCGGCGCGACGCGAATTTTTGGGACTACAATCTATTCGCCAATCCGCTGAATCCGGCGGCTCCGACGCCGCTGGGTTCTCCGACCACCGACTGCATCGTCAGTGGACCCACCACCGCGCATCCCGGGCTTCCCGGCTACTGCTCGAGCCCGGCAGTCGCGATCACCAATTCGGCGCACGCTCTGAACCTTGTTCGGCGCATGCAGGATTACGATCTAATGCTTTTCCCGCAATCGCGAGTGCGAGTGCGGCTGGGCTATTCACACGATCGCGACCAAGGCCCTGGCTTTCTGACCGGCGATATCGGCGGTTCGGTTCCGGATTTGCCCGAAACCTACAGCTACACCACCAACGCGTACCGCGCCGGAGTGGACTTCCGCTTTCTGCCGCGCACCACGATTTCGTACGACCAATTTCTGAGCTACTTTAAGCAGGACAACAGCGTGTTGCTGAGTCCCACGGCCACTCCCGGAAGCTTCAACGCCCAGGCGACCAATGGGACGCCGGTCTACAGCGGCTTGGTTTGGAGCGATCTCACTCCCGCGGAAGCGGTACCTTGCGCCGCCACGGCCGTCAACACTGCCACCACTCCGCTGACGCTGGGACCGGCCTGCGCCGGCTATTCGTATTACAGCCAGCAAGCCGGCCGCCCGCGTGATTTCACTCCGACCGAGCGCGTGCGTTTCGAATCCGACTACTTCCACAATTTCGAAATGTCCGGATCGTTTGGCTACAGCAGCTCGAACAACCAGATCCCGAACTTCAACGAGCTCCTGATTGGTTGGACCAGCCGCACCAGCTCTCCCGGGAGCACTTCAGCGGGCCCTGCGGATGCCAAGCGAGTATCGGTCGATGGCGATTGGTCCGGCGTATACTCCGTCACCGAAAAGCTCCGAATCGAGGACCAGTTCCGCTATTACAACTGGCGCATGCCCGGACTATGGAACAGCGTTTTAGGCTCGCTCTTCAATACCATACCCGGCGGCACGGGTTTGGGCGCGCCGGTAGGAGCGTTTGTTTCAGCCAATTGCGCGGGCGCGGGTTTTGCGGCCAATGAGACCACGTGTCCCAATCACGCGGCCAGCTCCGCTGCGGATGTGGTTAACGCCTATAACTGGAATTTCCTGAAGCAGGACATGAAGACCAATACGTTCAAGCTCGATTACGAGTTTACGCAGCGCATCAACGCCTACATCGGCTATCTGTACGATCATCGCGATATCGTGCAATCTTCGTTGAGCTACACGACCGCCGATATCTACTATCCGGGAGGCGCTGCTGGAACCGCGGGCAACTACTACCTTGCGGCGCGCGGCAGTTGCGCGCTGGTTGCCGGAGTGCTCCCGGCGGGTTGCAATGTCAACCCGGACGGCTCGATCACCTTCACGCCAGCTGCGCCCACTACCGGGCCAACCTATACCGCGCTGGCCATCGACGAAAACGCGCTGCTCGCCGGCTTCACCGCGCGGCCAGTGGACACGCTGCGCCTCAACGGAGAGCTGACCTACGGCTACAGCGACGCGGCCTTTACGCGAATTTCTCCGCGCCACGTGCAGGGCTACAAGTTCAACGCCACCTACACTCCCAAGCCGTGGGTCAGCTTGGATGGTGCGGTCGCAATCCACGACAACCAGGACGATGTCGCCACCGTCAGTAACGTCGAGCACGACCGCTCCTACAGCTTCACCACCACGCTGATGCCGAATCCAAAGCTGGCGGTCAGCTTCGGCTACAACTATTGGGACGTCTACACGCAATCTGATATCTGCTTCAACTACTCGATCACATATACGAATCCTGCTCCGCCGCCGAGCACGCTCCCGGTCAGCACCTCGCCTCCGGGTGTGGACACGTTCGGGTGCAACATACCGAATGCCTCGGTGGGCGCCGCGGGCCTGGAAGCTCTCTCCACCTATTCGAGCGCCGATCACTTCGCGCACGCCGATGTGATGTGGAAACCGGCCAAGCGCGTGACTGCAGTCATGGGTTATGGCGGCAGCTTCGTGCGCGGCAATTCGATTTTCCTGAATCCGCTGATGCCTTCCGGCACCCTCGACTACAACTATCAGTTGCCGTACGCGTCCATCACGGTTCAGCTCTACAAAGGCGTGAGCTACAAAACGGCCTGGAACTACTACGGATTTAACGAAGCGGGCGTCACCAGCCCGTTCGGCATTGCGTCGATCCCGCTGCAAGACTTCAACGGCAGCAATGCGACGTTCTCGGTCCGGTACGCCTTTTAAAGCGCTGCTGATGTGGGCGCGGACCGTTTGTGATATGTTTCGTCCACTTTCATTCTGGAGGAATCTGATGAAGAAATCCGCAGCTCGCATCAATCGAACCATTCTCAGCGTCGTTGCAGCCTCATTCCTCTTGGCGGCTCCGGCATTCGGCCAGGGCGGCGCGAGCGTCTTCAAGTCGCGCTGTGCCGGTTGCCATGGCGCCGACGGAAAGGGCGATACAGGAATCGGCAAAAGCATGCACATGCGCTCCTTGGCCTCTTCGGAAGTGCAGAAGCAATCGGACAAGGAATTGACCACCATCATCTCCGATGGCAAGGGTGCCATGCCTGCGTACAAGGACAAGCTCTCCGGTTCAGAAATCAAGGGGCTCGTCAGCTACATACGCGAGTTCGGGAAAAAGTAGCTTTAACAGCTTGCGCACCGCCGGCTGCGACCCGAATTTAACCCGGGAATTCGTGTGGCTCGGCTGCGCTGGTGATTTCGGCGGGCGTCTGAATCTCGCGTGCATGCGCTGGCGCGCCGTGGCTTCGAATCGGCAACAGACTGAGGAATAAAGATTGACCCTATCGAACCGGCTCGCCTCTTGGATTCGGCCCGCTGCCTTTCTAGGACAAAACTGGGTTTCGCTGCTCGGCGCGGTGCTTACCACCACCTCGGCAATCACCATGATTGCCTTTTGGGTATTCGAAATTGCCGTTGGCGGCGGAGCGACGGCTTACCCCTACGCCGGAATCATCCTATTTCTAGCGCTGCCCAGCGTGTTCGTCATCGGCTTGATTCTGATGCCCATTGGCGCATGGTGGCGGCACCACAAACTGCACGGGCGCGGCGAGCTTCCCGCAGCCTATCCTCGCGTCGATTTCAATAATGCCGGCTTCCGCAAGGCTGCATCCCTGGTTGCTTACGTCACCATGGCCAATATCATTCTCTTCACCGTCGCTGCATACCGCGGCGTGCAATACATGGACTCCGTGCGCTTCTGTGGCGCCACTTGCCATACGGTCATGCAGCCCGAATATACCGCGTACCTCGATTCCGCCCATTCCCGAGTCGACTGCGTGCAGTGCCATATCGGCCCGGGCGCGTCGTGGTTCGTTCGCTCCAAAGTTTCTGGCGTTAGGCAAGTCTTCGCGGTGATGCTCCACGACTATCCGCGACCGATTCCTTCACCGGTCGAAAGCCTTCGTCCGGCGCGTGCCACCTGCGAACAGTGCCACTGGCCCCAGCGTTTCCTGGGCAATCCGATCCTGGTAATCAACCACTACGCCGACGACCAAAGCAACACCTCGTCCACCACCGTCTTGGTGATGAAAGTCGGCGGACAGATGGGCGATCAGATGCAGGGCATTCACGGTCATCATTTGGATCCCGGAGTACGCATCACCTACGTCGCGATTGACAAAGAGCGCCAGGTGATTCCGCAGGTCAGCTATACCGATCCTTCCGGCAAGACTACCGTCTACACTTCAACGGACACCAAACCAACGCCCGCCCAACTGGCGGCTGGCGAGCACCGGGTGATGGATTGCATGGACTGTCATAACCGCCCAACGCACACGTTCCAGTTGCCGGGCGACGCGCTCGATCAGGCGATGTCCCGGGGCTTGATCAATACCGATCTGCCCTTTATCAAGAAACAGGCCCTGGCCGCGCTGAAAGTGAATTATCCCGACCAGCCGGCCGCCGAAACACAGATCGCGGAGACGCTTCAAAATTTTTACCAGACCAATTACCCGAACGTCGTCGCGTCTCAAAGTGGCCAGCTGCAAGCTGCGATTCACGAAGTGCAGCTGATTTACTCGCGCAATGTATTCCCCAAGATGGACGTCACCTGGGGCACTTACATCAACGATTTGGGACACATGAACTGGCCCGGCTGTTTCCGTTGTCATGATGGCAGCCACGTCTCGAAAGACGGCAAAACCATTCCCAACGACTGCGACACCTGCCACCACATTCTGGCCATGAGCGAGCACAACCCCAAGATTCTTTCAGATCTGGGAATGAAGTAACTCGCGGCAGCGCGGATCGTGATGTGCCGCGCCAATGAGCGCCCGGCGGATTGGAGGAAACATGCGTTGGAGCTTCGCGGCGGTATTTTTCCTCGCCTTCCTCGTTCCTTCGGCTTGCGCCCAGTCCAATTCCGAATGCCTGACCTGCCATGGCCAGCAAAGCCTCACCGACGCTGCTGGCCACAGCGTTTACGTCAACGGCGACAAGCAAAAGACCAGCGTTCACGGCACTCTGCCCTGCACCGCGTGCCACACCGAAATCAAGGGCTATCCGCACCCGGCTCATCCGGCTGCGGTCAATTGTTCGAGCTGCCATGCGGACGAAGCCAAAGATGTTTCCGTCAGCATCCACGCCAAAGCCTCGGCAACGCCGTGCCTCGCATGCCACGGCAATCCGCACACGATCGTGCCGGTGAAAGATCCGCAATCGCCCGTCTACGCGCTGAATATTCCCAAGACCTGCGGCTCGTGCCATTCCAACCCGGAAATGGCTCGGAAGTACGGCCTGCCGAACGTCTATTCGATGTACATGGATTCGATCCACGGCTTCGCGCTCACCCAGGACGGACTGCTTGTCGCCGCCTCCTGCACCAGTTGCCACGGCACCCACAAAATTTTGAGCCATACAAATCCCGAAAGCCGCACCTATCGCGCGAATATTCCGGCGACTTGTGGCACCTGCCATGCGGGGCCTGAGCGAGAGTACTTCGCGGGAATTCACGGCCAGCTCGTCAAGTCCGGCGATCTCGACGCCCCTGTTTGCAGCGATTGCCACACCGCACACCACATTGCCAGCGTGCAAACCGCTTCATGGCAGGAGCAAACCTCCGCCACCTGCGGCGGGTGCCACAAGGAAAGATACGCAACGTATCTCGACACGTTCCACGCGCAGGTTTCCGCGCTCGGCTACGTGGAAACCGCGCACTGCTGGAATTGCCATCGCTACCACGACATTCTGCCGGCATCCGATCCGCACTCTTCTGTCGCTCGGGCCAATCTCGTCGCTACCTGCGGACAATGCCATCAGGGCGCCACGGTCAGTTTCGTAAGCTTCCATCCACACGCCGACCCGCGCGATCCCAAATCTTTCCCGGCGTTGCATTTCGCCGCAATTTTCATGGACCTGCTGCTGCTGGGCGTCTTCGGATTCTTCGGATTGCACACGATTTTGTGGTTCATCCGCTCCGCCTTTGATCGCCGCAAGGGCGGCGGCGCGCCGCCTGAGCGCGGCGCATAAATTTCGAAGCTTCGGCCGTTCGGCGGGCCCGGTGAGGAGGCCAGTTAGGAAAATGATGAATCCAACCGATTCCAGCGATCGCGCGTTGCAAGCCGAACCCGCAGCCGTTGTGGCCCAGCCGAGCTACTACAGCCGCTTCTCTCTCGGACAGCGCTACCTCCACGGCGTGATCATGGCCACGTTTATCGGCTTGGCCCTTACCGGCATGGTTCTCCGCTTCAGCCACTCGGGATGGGCTGATGGTTTAGCGCTGGCCGTCGGCGGCTTCAGCGCCATTTTGTTCTGGCACAAATTTTGCGCCGTGATCATGACGATTGCGTTCCTGATTCACTTGGGAGATGTCGGCTATCGCGGCATTTTCAAGGGGCAGCACGGCATTTTATGGGGACCGAATTCCATGGTCCCGCGCCTCAAGGACATCCAAGACCTCTACGGCCACTTCCGCTGGTTTCTATGGCTCGGCCCGCGCCCCGAGTTCGATCGCTACGCTTACTGGGAAAAATTCGATTATTGGGCCGTCTTTTGGGGCATGGGTATCATCGGCATTTCTGGTTATGCCATGTGGTTCGCGCCCTTCTTCGCGCGGGTTATCCCCGGCTCCTGGCTCAATATCGCCTTGCTGATCCACGGGGAAGAAGCCCTGCTCGCGGTGTGGTTCATCTTCGCAATCCACTTCTTCAATACGCATCTGCGCCCCGGCAGCTTCCCGATGGATTTAGTCATCTTCACCGGGCGCATGACCGAAGAAGAGCTAAAGGAAAAGCATCCCGCTGAGTATCATCGCCTTGTGGAAACCGGCAGGTTGCAGGCGTTTCTCGCGCCTGCTCCGCAGCGCTGGCTGAAAAATTTCGGCAGAGTTGTCGGAACCGTGGTAGTCCTCAGCGGCTTCGTGCTGCTCGTTCTAACGCTATTCACCTATTTTCGCGGCAGCTGAATAGCGCCGCTGAGTCCTGCGAAACCTTCCACCCCGCGACCCTCATTGCGATTGGCAGTTTTGGCGGGCAACGTCCACTCGCATCATCGATGTTCTAGAAATCGTTGCTCGTTTCGCCGAACGTGCAACCTGTCCGGCCGGGGGCGCGTCCATCTTTAGCAAATCGATGTCCCCTACGTGGAATGTTGTAGCCGGGCAGTCCGGGCCTGCGACGAAGTGTGATCCGGGCGCGGCAGCGAGCTTCGCTGCCACTTTGGCCGAAGTTCGCCGATGAGCCGAAACTCCAACGCGCCGGACCTCCTGCTGCTGCACCCACCCAGCGTCTACGACTTCCGCGAAAAATCTATTTTCTATGGCCCGGTCAGCGACGTAATCCCCTCCTCCACCGTCTTCGAGATGTACCCTCTCGGATTTCTCACCATCGCGAGCTACTTGCAGCAGCGCGGCATGAGGGTACGCATCGTCAATCTCGCGTATCGCATGATTGCGGACCGCCGCTTTTCCGTGCTGCGGTTCTTGGCGTCGTTGCCGCGGCCCAAAGCCGTGGGAATCGATCTCCATTGGCTGCCGCACGCCCACGGCTCGCTCGAAATCGCCAAACTCGTAAAAGAAATAATGCCGGGCGTTCCGGTGATCATGGGCGGTCTTTCCTCCACGTATTTTCATGAGGAGCTGATTCGCTATCCGCAAGTCGATTACGTCCTGCGCGGCGATAGCACCGAGCCGCCTCTTCACGCGCTGCTTCAGTCGCTAGGTAACTGCGAAGCGTTGGCGAAAATTCCCAATCTCACCTGGAAGCAGGACGGTGTGCCGCACGTCAACTCGATCACGTATCTGCCGCCTTCACTCGATTACGCCGACCTGCGCCCCGACCTAATGGTGGAAATGGTCATGCGCTATCGCGATTTGCGCAGCATTCTTCCTTACGGCGCTTGGTGGAGCAACCCGATCACCGCTGTCTTCACGGTGAAAGGCTGCAGCTACGAATGCGCTACTTGCGGAAGCTCAAAAACTACCTGCAGCCATCTCACCAAAAGAAGTTGGCCGGTATACCGCAGCCCAGAGAATCTGGTGGCGAATATGACCGCCTTTTCGCGCATCAGCCGCGCGCCGATTTTTCTGGTGGGAGATCTATTGCAGGCCGGAACCGCCCATGCGCAGTCGGTGCTCGAAACTCTGCGCAAGGCGAAACTTCCGAACCAAATTGTCTTCGAGTTTTTCGACGTACCGCCGGCCGAATTTCTACATCAGATTGACGCGGCCGTGCCGCACTGGAGCATGGAACTCAGTCCCGAGAGCCACGAACACGCGGTCCGGCAAGCGCAGGATGGCGAGCCTTCCTACGACAACGAGAAAATGGAAGGCCTTCTTAAGGAAGCACTGCGCTTGCGCTGCTCGCGCGTCGATGTCTTCTTCATGATCGGCCTGCCGTGCCAAACCTACCAGTCGGTGCTCGACACGATCGCTTACTGCGAGCGCCTCTTCCAAATGAGCGACCGGCGGCTGTCGTGCTTTATTTCGCCGATGGGCCCGTTCATCGATCCCGGCAGCCGCATCTTTGAAGACCCGGAACGCTTCGGCTATCGCCTTTTCGCCCGCACCCTGGAGGAACACCGCCAGCTTCTCGTTCAGCCCACTTGGGAGCGTATTCTGAATTACGAAACGCGTTGGATGACGCGCGCGGAATTGGTCGACGCCACCTATGACGCGGCGGAGCAGCTTAACTCGCTGAAGCTGCGCTATGGGCGCATCTCGAAAAAGCGCGCCGGCACGGTCGCCCAGCACATTCGCGAAGCTCGCGATTTGCGCGAACGCATCGCGCGGGTTGAACATGGCCAACCAGTCGCGCCCGACGCGGGTCTACAAGGCGAAATCGTCAAATACAGCGAATCCACCGTCTGCGACAAGTCCGAACTCTTCTGGCCCGCGCGCCTGGTGAATTTCAACTTCGGCGAAGTCCTCAGGATCGCCCGGCGGTTCGTCATGTCGCGCCGCCCGCGACCCGCAGCGTAGCGGAAACTGATTGATCCCGCTTGTTAGAATTTCAGGTCAAACGTATCCTTCGCCTGCCAGGTTCCCTTGCTCGAAAGCCGGTACATGGTTCCGCGCAGCACATTTCCTTGCAGCACGAACTCCACGTAGTTGTAATTCGGTAATTTCGGGTCCTTGTAGAGATCGCCAGGAGTCCGGATTACCGGGTAGGGCACGGCTCCGCCTCCGCCAGTCACCAGGTACATCACGCTATCCTGATAAAACCGTTCGTAGTTGTGGATGTGGCTCGCGGTCACCACGAACTTCGCGTTCTGCGCCTGTGCCGCCACGCGAAGATAATTCCTCAACGCGATTTCATTCGGGCGCGGAACCTTGTCCTTGACGCTGGGCGGGTTCGGATCGGCCACCGGCGGATGATGCAGGTTGATCATCACGAACTTGATTGAGGGAGAAAGGGAATCGAGTTGGCCGGTGAGCCACTTGATCTGGCGGCTGCCGGATTCCAGGGAATCATCGCTATCCAGCGCGATCACGTAAATGCTCGTTCCCACTTGCACCGAATACCAGCGTCGGTCCTTCAGTTTCGGAAATGTGTTCCACCAGTTCTCCAGGCATTGCGCTGGCGCACAACCGTAAAATTCGTGATTGCCGAGCACGGGAAAAACGCGCAGATGCTCCACGCGCCAAATCCGCGTCTCGTCTTTATAAACCAAATAATCGTTTTTCACGCCGCCGTGGTACGGCACATCGCCGTTCAGCAGCAGCACGTCCGGCCGTTCCTTTGCAACGCGCCGCACCAGCTCCATTCGTATTTTCGGATCGGTGGCTATTTTCTCCTTCGGATTCGTGAACCGCATGTCGCCGTAAGCGATCACCGTGACCGGCTTTCGCAGTTCCGGCTCCGGGATTTTGAAGGTCGGTTTCGTCGAATCCGGCAGCAGGAGTGAATTCGGATTTACCTGCGACCCCGTTCCGCTCGCCGGGGAACCGCTCTTCGATTTTGCCTGTGAAGGGTGTTTCGAACCCTTTGCCCGCGCGGTGCCGGGCGCTGCCGATGTAACGCACACCGCCGCGATGCAAATGATTGCCAATCGAATACACTTCGGTTTCCTGCTCACGTAGTCTCCAATCGCCCGCAGTGGAGAAAAACAAGGCGATCGAAAATTATAGTACGCGCGGCGGTGATGTATTCGCCCTGTTGCGGAATTGTCCGCCGCGGAGTCTGGCGAGCACCGCGGCGGACGAGATGCTATTCGCTCCAGTTGATAATTTCACTTCGGCGTCACTGCACCCGCTTACCGGCGTGATCCATCCCCCCCTGATGCAGGATCAACTCCGTGGCGCGGCCGCTGCTGTCTGTCACAAACGTAATTTGCGCCTCCACGACTTTCAGGAAAAATTCCTTTTCGCTCTCTGGATAAATCGCCGCTTTTCCTTGTCCGGTGGCCTGTTCGTAAAGTTGATCACCGTCGAGCGTGATCGTGATGGCAAACTCAGGAGCGAGTTGATACGTCCCCACGTATTTTTGAAGGATCGCGGCATCAACTTTGATTTCCTTCGGCTGAGTGGGCACCTGAGCCGCTGCCGCGCCCTCGACGCGGTTGGCGCGCTGATCCAGTCCATTCTGATGCAGGATGAGCGCCGTGGCCTTTCCACTGCTGTCCGTTACAAACGTGATCTGTGCATCCACCACTTTGTAGAAGAAATCCTTGTCGCTCTCCGGGAAAATCTCGTACTGGCCCTGCCCGGTCAGTTGCGCGTATAGATGGTCGCCGTCTCGCGTGATGCTGAAAAATATCTGCGGCGCCAGTTGGTAGGTACCCACGTAATTTTGAAGGACCGCGGCGTCAACTTTGATTTCCTTCGGCTGAGTGGGTGCCTGAGCCGCCGCCGCGCCCTCGACGCGGTTGGCGCGCTGATCCAGTCCATTCTGATGCAGGATGAGCGCCGTGGCCTTTCCACTGCTGTCCGTTACAAACGTGATCTGTGCATCCACCACTTTGTAGAAGAAATCCTTGTCGCTCTCCGGGAAAATCTCGTACCTACCCTGTCCGGTCAATTGCGCGTACAGATGGCCGCCGTCTCGCGTGATACTGAACAACACGTTTTGGCCCAATTGGTAGGCACCCACGTAATTCTCAAGAATTGTCGCTTCGATCGGAATTTCCTTGTGCGCGCTTGCCGGCTTCATCAATGGAAAGTTCGCATCCAGCAAGTGGTGCCCAATGTCGTCAACGCCTTCCGGAGTAAAAGCATTCGATAGTGCCACGACTCCCACGCCGGTCTGCGGATCGAAGCCGATGAAAGAGCGGTAACCGCCCGTGCCGCCGTTGTGCCACACAATTTCTTTACCGCCGGTGGTGAAAATGTGCCATCCCAGCGCGACTTCCACGCCAGACATTCCCGTGGGTCGCCGCACCTTTAGCATCGCCGCCATTGCAGGCGCCAGCGGCGTCTTCACGTATCCCAAATTCGCAGCCACGAACGTCAGCATATCGTCCGCATCCGATCGCAACGCTCCGGCTCCCGCGAACGCCGGCCCCAAATCCCAATTCGACACCGGTTGCAACGCGGCATTGTGCCCCACGGCGAGCCGTTGTTTCATTTCGGGAGTTAACTCGATGGTTGTGCTGTTCATCGCCAGCGGATCGCAAATCCACTTCTTCACCAAGTCGCCGTAACTCATCCCCCCGCGGCGAGAAAGAGTCAGCCCCAGCAGTCCGCCGCCCAGATTTGAGTATTCGTACTGCGCGCCGGGATCGCGCGGCAATTGGTAACCCGAAAGAAATGCATAGAGGTCGTCTACCGTGTAACCCACATACGGGTTGCTCATATCTTTCGGCGCAAAATTAGTTGGCAGCCGCGGCAGGCCGGACGTGTGCGTCGCCAAATCGACGAGCGTGATCTGCTTCCCGTCGCGCTGCGGCATTTTCACCGATGGTGGCAGGTATTTCGCCACCGGATCGTCGAGCGCCGCTTCGCCGCGCTGCACCATCTCCGAAAGCAGCAGGGAAGTAAAAACTTTCGTCACCGAGCCGATTTCGAACATCGTTTCGCCATTGACCGAACGCGGATCGCCTTGATTCAGATGTCCGTACGCCACCACGCGCCGCCCGTTCGCGTCGATCACTCCCACCACAATGCCGACGCTGCGGTGCATCGCGTCGATGCGCTGCACCAAAATGTCGCGGATTTCCGCATCTGAGGGCGCGAGCGCCTGCCGCGCGTTCTGCATCACCTCACCAACCCCTTTCGCGCTGCCTCCCGCCGCCAGCACTGCTACCGCGAGGCCCAGAATCAGCATCGTTCGAAAAATCATGACAATCGCCTCCCGCTTCGCATTTTGAGCCCGGGCCGACTTCCGCGTTCCGCATCGCCACGGCTAAC
>Ga0307373_10000560_pt1 | contig 71716 bp, 80 predicted proteins | sample OX2MG_FD_202534 | JGI IMG/M metagenome (GOLD analysis project Ga0307373, IMG submission 202534) | Soil microbial communities from Risofladan, Vaasa, Finland - OX-2 | ecosystem: Environmental > Terrestrial > Soil > Coastal area > Acid sulfate soil | place: Finland: Risofladan, Vaasa | collected... | reverse complement strand
CGGCTTTCCGGCAGGTTACCCAGCAGGACTTTGCACAGAACACGCTTCAGCAACGGCCCGCACGCTTTGGAATGGCCCCGCCGCCTTATTACTATGGTGGTCCGGGCTACTACGGCGGGCCGGTTTACTACCCTTACTACTGGGGTCGCGGATGGGGTTACGGGGGTCCGGGCTTCATCGGATTCTATGGATACCGCGGCGGCAGGTTTTATCGCGGGCGGCGCTGAGATTTACCAGTCCGAATACCGCGTTGTAATGTGTTTTAGCTGACGATTGATGGGCGGCGAAAATGCCGCCCATTTTTTTTGATCGCAGAAACACAAGTTCACTTCACAGTAAACTTTCCATGGGGGCGGATGTCACGTGACGACGCTCCCACCATCACCTTGCAGGTCCCTGGCCTCATGGCCCAGTCGTGCTTCCCTGTGTTCCAGCAGGAAAGCGCCCGGCCGTCCGCGGCCAAAAACTGCTTCGATGCGACTCAGTTGGCGACCGCCGGTGCCATACCCCGGCCGGAGACGACGGGCGGGTTTCGGGGCCGGGCTATCATTACTGCACAGGCACCCAGTGCCAGGGCCATGCTGATGACGCCAAGAAAGGCCGTGGATCCCGGGTGGATTTGCTGCAGCCACCCCGTCACGTAGGGACCCAGGATGGCGCCCAGTCGCCCCACTCCGAGCATCGTGCCCATGGCGGTCCCGCGCACTTCGGTTTCATAGGAGGCCGCCGTGAAGTTGTTCAGTATGTTCATTCCGCCCAGGATGCAGAATCCGCCGGCCGCAACGAGAAAGATGTTGAGGGCGTGATGATTGACCCAGGCAAGCGCCAGAACCGAAAGAGCGCCGCCCATCCACCAGAAAAATAGAAAACTGCGGTCCCTGCCGGTTCGCTCTGCGAGCAGGCCGCACAGCAACGAACCCACAAATCCCATCACCTGGATCAGTGCACCGAAACCAAAGCTCACGGCAAAAGTCTCACCGCGCTCGATCATGGCCGTGGGAATCCAACTCGTAAAACCGAAAATGCTGAATAAAATGAAGAACGCCGCGGTCCATACTGCCAGGGTAGTGCGGCGATAGCGGCCAGACAGGATTAACCTTACCGAAGCGGCTCTTTCGCGGGGTTCAGGAAGGACAAACTGTGCGTCCGGGGCTGCGTAAGCATCGGCCCGCCCGGGATTCAGGCGGCTGAGAGCCGCGGGAAGGTCGCGCACACGGCCCCGCAGCGCCGCATACTGGAGACTCTCCGGAAGCGCGACGTGGCAAACGACAACCAGGACAATCGAAAGAGAGGCCACGTAATAAAGCGCCTGCCATCCGAAAGACGGGGTCAGGACGACGCCAACCAGGGACGCCACGACCCCACCCAGGGCCCAACCGAGCGCCCATCCCCAGGTGGTAAAGGTGTGAAGCTTGCGGCGCGGCGCAAACTCGGTTAAATAAGTGACGCCGACGGGCAGCAGCGCGCCGAGGCCGATGCCGGTCAACACGCGAAGGGCGCAAAACGTCCAGAAAGAATGCGCGAAGACAGCCGTGACAAGGCTGAAAACTGTCGCGATCCACAGCGCCCCGAGCAGCGTCCCCCTTCGACCATACCGGTCGGAGAACTCTCCCTGTGCGAGCGAGCCGATCATGAACCCGATCAGCCCGCTCGAAACCAACAGCCCGGCCTGGCTGGGGAGCAGATGCCAGGGCTTCATCACATAGTGAATGACGTAGGCCGGGCTGAAAGTGTCATACCCATCGAAGAAAACCGCCATGCCGACAAGCACCGCGATCAACCGGTGATAGGGCCCAACCTCGGCGTTTGCGATCTCTTCGCGAACGTCAATCACGTTTCACCGCGGCACCCGCGCGCGTTACCTTACACAGTTATAGGGCGGCAGATGACTTGATATCCTACCCCATCGGCCCCGCGATTCCCACCGGCAGTTTCGCCCGTGCCGCCAGGTAGCGCTCTTGCGACGCCTCCTCTCCTCTGCCTCTTGCGCCCAAGCAAACTCGCCACTATACTGGAGCAGTTTTTCAAGAGCTGATCATAGAGGAGGATTTATGGCGCCCATATCCCGGCGTGAAGCTGGAAAAATTCTTGTTGCAGGAACGGCCGGCGTGCTGCTGGCGGAAAGATCGATCTTCGCCGCGGCCAGGGTCAATTCCGTTGTGCGTGGAGTACAGATTGGAGCGCAGAGTTATTCTTTTCGCGACCGGCCGCTGGATGCTGCCATCCAGGCGTACCTGAGCGTGGGACTCAGCGAATGCGAGCTTTACCAGGGCCACATTGAGCCCGACCATCTCTCGCGCGAGGCGCTGCGCAAGTGGAGGCTAACCGTCCCCATGAGCCGCTTCCACGACGTGCGTCGGAAATTCGACAAAGCCGGAGTGCTGCTCTACGCCTATAATTACAGCTTCCGCAAGGATTTCACTCACCCGGAGATGGAGCGCGGATTCCAGATGGCCCGCGCCCTGGGCGTGAAATACATCACCGCCTCTTCCAACGTCAGCGTGGCGCACCAGGTGGACCTGCTGGCTCAGAAATACAAAATCATGGTGGGCTTCCACAACCATGACGACACCGCCGACCCCGACGAGTTTTCAACCGCCGCCACCTTTGAGCGCGCCCTCAAAGGAGCTTCGCCCTACCTCGGCATCAACCTCGATATCGGGCACTTCACTGCCGCCAACGAGGATCCGGTCAGCTTCCTTCGCAAGTATCACCGCAAGATGGTGACGCTGCACATTAAGGACCGCAAGAAGAACCACGGTGATGCCGTGCCTTTCGGCGAGGGTGATACGCCCATCGTTGCCGTGCTCCATCTGCTGCGCGACAATCACTGGAAGATTCCCGCAAATATCGAGTACGAATACGACAAGCCGGGCATGAATACCATCGCCGAAATGAAAAAGTGCTACGCCTATTGCCGCAAGGCGCTGGAAAGCTAGCAGGAATTCGTTCCGACGTTCCCGGGAGCTTGCCCGGGAACATCGGAACCGGACCTGTGTATTGCGTTGCGCCTCGTCCCGGTATACATTGCGAAGAGGGTAAAACCAACAACCAAGATCGGGCATCAGCTAGCGATGGTTAAAGCGAAGCAGTGTCCGTGCTACAAGGGAAAGCTCCAGCCCGATTCTTGACGAATGGAGGAACGAAGATGCATCGAACCCTCGTTGTCACCCTTTTCGTCGCCAGTCTCGCAGCACCTCTCATCTCGCTTGCCAGTCCCCAACGGCCGGCCTCTGCCCGCGCCGAAGAACGTATCAAGGAAGAAGTTCGCCACCAGCTTTTGATGCTTCCTTATTACAACGTTTTTGACATCATCACGTTCAAGGTGGAAGGCTACAAAGTCACGCTGATGGGCGCCGTAACAAGGCCCACAGTAAAGAGTTCCGCGGAGAACGTCGTGAAACGCATTGAGGGTGTGGAAAACGTGGAGAACAAAATCGAAGTCCTGCCACTTTCCAACATGGACAACCAGTTGCGCCTCAAACTGTTCCGCGCCATTTACGGCTATGGGGCGTTGCAACGCTACGACCTGTCCGTTCAAAAACCCTTTCGCATCATCGTCAAGAACGGCAATGTAACTATCGAAGGCGTAGTAGACAGCGAAGCGGACAAGAACCTTGTAAACATCCGCGCCAATGGTGTCCCGGGAATCTTCTCCGTAAAGAATAACCTGAGAGTGGTAAAGCACTGAAGGTCTGACGGATGATGCAGCCATCGCGCCCTTTTCGATGTCTGCGAAATTGCCAAAGCTCATAACTTCTCATCGGCGCTCCCTCTGTGCTCTCTACGTGCTAAAAAACTCTAACACAGAGGGCACGGAGGTCATCTCTGTGTGCTCCGCGTTGAAGCTTTTGAGAAACAGAGGGCACGGAGAACTGCCGGCACAATACCGGACCGGTGGCGCAAACGCCGCGCCTCCTGCATTGTCCGCAGATTTAAGAAATTCTACCCCTTCGAGTGGAACGGATCTTTCCTGGCGTCGCTGGTGACGGGTTCGGGGCTGGGGATGTCGAGGTTCACCACGATGGGTTCCTGGCCGCTGCGGACCACCACGCCCTCGACGGACTGGTCCGAGCGGGCATTCATTTCCTGGTGCGGAACGAATGGCGGCACGTAAACAAAATCGCCGGGACCGGCGTCCGCTACGTATTCGAGACGGTCGCCCCAACGGAAGCGCGCGTGGCCGCGCACGATAAAGATCACTGTTTCCAGTTCGCCGTGGTGGTGGGCGCCGCTGCGCACCGCCGGCCCCACCACCACTTTCCCCGCCCAAAGCTTGCTGGCTCCGGTTCGGGCGTGCGTGATGGCCGCTTCGCGGGTCATGCCGGGCGTCTGCGGCGTGTTGGGGTCCAGTTCGTTCCCAGGCACCACGCGAATGCCGTTCTCTTTCCAGTCGGCCATGGCTCAGCTTTCCTTGTCATCCGGCCGGTGGATGGCCAGCACAAAATACCGGGCATGATTGCTGCCCACGTTGCGGATTCCGTGAACTTCGTTGGAAGAGATAAAAGCCACCGAGCCCGGTCCCGCCTTGGATGACTTGCCGTTGATGGTCACGTCCAGAGTCCCTTCGCGGACCAGGAACATCTCTTCATGCGAGTGGTGATGGGGAGGGTGCGGCATGCTGCCCGGGGCCAGGTCCGATTCGTGGAGCTCAATGCGGCAGTTTTCGTGCGTCAGGCCGTCCAGCACCGGACGGGAGGTATTCGTCTTGCCGTGATGGACCGGCAGTTGAGAAAATTCATAAACCTTCGAGGGCAGATAACTCTGGTCGGCCGCCAGCGCACCGGTGGCCATCAACGCCGGGATCGCAGCCAGGAAAGCACGTCGGGGATGGTTCATGGGACGACTCCTTTGATTTACGGACTGGGTATTTCAGCAGATGATGAAGCATGACTGTTGTTCTTCGCCAGCAGGCGGTAGACGGCTGCGACGGCATCGGACTCGAGTTCCGGAGCATGCCAGTGCAGGTTCTGGAACGGCACCATCTCGCCCTGGATCTGCGCCAGGCTTTTGCCCTCCCGAACGCCCGAGCGCACCCGGCCGTAAAGCCATTCGAGAAATCCCCGGAAGCGCTGCACCTGGGCCTTTCCGCCGGGCTGGCCGTGGCCCGGGACAAAGACCTCAGCGTCCCACGATTCAACCTTTCGCAAAGTCTCAATCCAGTGGTCCATATTCGCGGAACCGATTCGAGGAATATATTCGTTTTCAAAAACGTTGCCGAGGAAAAGCACTTTCGAACCCGGCAGATAGACGGCCGCGTCGCCCGGAGAAGCGTTGTCGCCCAGGTCGACCACCCTGATATCCCGGCCGCCCACATGCAGGGTCAATTCCTTGTCAAAGACCTGGTTGGACGGAAGCGGATGGACGCCGCGCATCCTGGCCGCAATCTTCCAGTCGTTTCCAAGGCGGGCGGGAAAGGTTTTTTTGTAATCGTTCATCGCCCAAGCCGCTTGCCGGGTGGAAATGATGACCGGCTTAAAATCTTCAAACGCTTCGTTGCCCAACATCACGTCAGGCGACGGGCCGGTATCGATGACGTAGCGGACCGGCTGGTCGGTGCGCTTGCGGATCTCATACAGCAAGGCGCGGGCATTGAAGGGACTGTTGGTCGTGTTGACCACAACCACGCCGTCTTGTGTGATAATGAAGCCGGCGTTTCCGGCACGGTTGAACTCCGGGTCGCTTTCCTGATTGAGGATGTCTTCCGCCACCCAGACAAAGACATTCGGCTTGATTTCCTGGATGTGATAGAAACTGTCGTTCGCCGCCACGGCCGTCCGCGGCAGGGCGAAAACAAGCAGCGCCAGCATCGCGAACATCGACGCAGCCGCCGTCTTGAGCGGACAGGGAAAAATTGAAGAGGAAAGCAGCCGCCCGCCGGGTGAAGCGTGCCTGCCGGATTGATTTTGAGAAGCCGGCGAACGCGCCGGAGCCTGGCTTTGCATCTCAGATGTCCACGTAAACCTGCGCGCGCCACCCGCTTGCCGTTTGCTGCAAGCTCAGTTGATGGTAAGTTATGGCTTTGACCATCAGGTTGGTCCGGTGCCGTGCCGGGTTAATTTTTTCGCCCCAGGCTATGCCTGAGGCCGCATGATCGCCGAGACTTTCAACTCTGAAGTCGTGGAACAAGCAGCGTTCAGCGTCATGCCGGTAAAGAATTTCACTGAGCCAGTTTACCAGAAGATCGGGTGGGTCCGTGCCCTGAACTTCAATGCGAACTTCTTCAACTGGCCTGACCGTCGCCGGGTCCGCAATCAAGTGCGCCATCGCCCGGGCAGCGTTCTCAAACACCTCCGGAAGCGTGGAGCCGAAAGCTTCAAATCCGATGTCGGCGGTGTGCTCAAGAATTCGAAAGCGTGGCATAGTGTCGTGGGCAAAGAATCAGACAGCAGGATCGTTCCCGCTGCAATCTGAAGTGGACACACCCGGCGACGATGCCCTCAGCCCACTGTTTATCATACCGGAGACGCGGCTTTCCGGGGGAGGAAAGACACAGCCGAACAAGCTGCCCCGGATCGAGCGTCCGCCGGCGGCGGTTTCCGCCGGATGATGCCGCGCCTCAACGCTGGTTATAATGGATCGGATTCGCCAAAGGAGTTTTCTGACATGCATGGCATTTGGATATGGCTTGCCGTGCCGCTGGCCGTTGCGGCCATTCTGGCATTCCTTGCTTATTTGTCAAACACGCGCCGCAGCCTGCTGCGCATGAGAATTGATATGGACAAGACCTGGGCCGGCATCGACGCGCTGGTGAAACAACGGCATGATGAGATTCCCAAGCTACTGGGCACCTGCCGCGGGTATATGCCGCATGACCACGAGGCGTTTGAGCCCGTCGCGCGCGCCAGAAGCGATTACCAGAAAGCACGGACCATGCAGGAAAAGTCCCTGGCCAATATCGCCATGACCGGCGCGCTGGATGGAATCTTCATCATCGCCGAGGCCAACCCCGGATTAAAGTCCAACACCAGCTTTGTCAAATTCAGAAAACAGAATGCGGAACTGGAAAGAAACCTCGAGGAACACCAGGAGCTCTTCAACGAAATGGTTAAAACTTACAACCGGCGCATCCGCGGGTTTCCCGGTTCGATGGTGGCCCGCAGATCCCGCATGGAACCACGCCAGCCGATTCCCAATTCGGAGATGGGCGACGAAGCATGACGGAGACTCGATTGTCTCCGATAGCCGCCGCCACACAACCCCCACTGAACAAGCAGCCGGAGACGAAGAAAAAGCCCCTGATCAGGACCAATTTTTAAGCGCTGTGCCTCAAAAATCCCCCCTGAAAACACCAAGCCCGCCTGGGAAGAGCGGCGGGCCTGGAGAAAGGCTATTGGTGTTTGGGTTTGCTTATTTCTTTTTCTTTGCCTTGGGTTTTGCTTTCTTTTTAGCGGCCATAGACCTCCTTCCCTCTCGGGATCAAAAGCCTTGCACAGGGTCCACATCTTGTAGCCTCGTGCATCCCTAACCACGATATATAGGGCTGATCGGGTTTATTGTCAAGAGAAATCTCAACCCGGAAATACGCCCGGGACCTTCTTCTCCGAGCAAGGCCATTTTCGGCCCCACGCCCCGCCATTTCTCGACCGAATTCGACGGCCCCCAACTGCTCCTGGGAAGGTTTCTGTGACCATGCGTCCGAAGAGGCCTTCTCTTTTCAAGTGATCGGATTTCCGCTCTTGTGATATTGTTTGGCTACTATGAAAAAGACCGGTATTTATTCACGTCGCACATTTCTCGGTTTTCTGGCCGCGGCGCCCCTGAGTGCAGCCACTTTAGCCGCCGCAAAGCACGTCCCGATCGGGCTGGAACTCTACTCCGTTCGCGAAGACCTTGCAAAGGACGTGGCCGGAACGGTCAGGCAAGTCGCTCAAATGGGTTACCAATGCGTGGAATTCTACGCGCCTTATTACAAGTGGACGCCGGGCGAAGCCAAAAAGGTTCGCCGGGAGATGGACCATCTGGGCGTCCGCTGTTACTCCACACACAACGATCCGGATTCGTTCACGCCGGAAGGCATCGGCAAAGCGATGGAATTGAACCACATTCTTGGCACGCGCTATATTGTCATGGCTTCGGCCGGCGAGGTATCGACCGTCGATGGTTGGAAGCGGGTTGCGGAGACGCTCAACAAGGCCAACCATACGATGGCGGCCCACGGCTTGCACGCCGGCTATCACAACCATGATCTCGAATGGAAGCCGGTGGATGGCCAGAAGCCGATGGAAATTCTGGCGGCAAATACGGACAAGAGTATTATGCTGCAGCTCGATGTGGGCACCTGTCTTGAGGCCGGCAGCGATCCCGTGGTATGGATCAGGAGCAATCCGGGCCGCATCCGCTCTCTGCATCTCAAGAACTGGTCTCCCCAGGGGGAATACCGGGTGCTGTTTAGCGAAGGCGTGGCGCCGTGGAAGAAGATTTTCGCCGCCGCTGAGAGTGTGGGCGGTGTCGAGTATTACCTGATCGAACAGGAAGGCAGCCGATACTCCGAGATGAAGACTGCGAAGCTGTGCCTCCAGGAGTATCGCAAACTACGCGCCTGAGGCGTTACTCCCAATCAAATTCATTAGGGCCATTCAACAGAGTGCGAGCCCGTATGCGCAATCAGGCCTTGGGCCTTGCAAGCTTTAATCATGAACATGACAACTGAGAAGAACAACCATCCCCCATTGTTTTCTCCCGGAAACACCCTGCCCTTCGTTCTGGTCACAGCGCTCTTCTTTCTCTGGGCTATTCCCAACAACCTGAATGACATTCTCATCAAGCAGTTCATGACCTCGTTTCAGATCACGCGCTTGCAGGCAGGACTGGTGCAGTCGGCGTTCTACATGGGTTATTTCTGCCTGGCCATGCCGGCCGCGCTTCTGATGCGAAAATTCGGATACAAGGCAGGCCTCGTCACCGGATTGTTTCTCTTCGGCACGGGCTCGTTTCTGTTCTGGCCCGCGGCCATCTTGGGAAGCTATGGATTCTTCCTGTTTGCGCTGTTCGTCATCGCCAGCGGACTTTCCTTTCTCGAAACCGGCTCAAACACCTTTATAGCCGTGCTGGGTGATCCGAGGAGTTCGGAGCAGCGCCTGAACCTCTCGCAGTCCTTTAATCCGCTGGGATCAATTACAGGAGCCCTGATCGGCACGGTGTTCATCTTTTCCGGAATCGAACTGAACTCCCGGCAGATCGGCGCACTCAAGGCACAGGGCACTCTCAACGCTTACCTGAAAAGTGAAACGCTGAGGGTGGTCCATCCCTATATTGTCCTGGGCGTGGTCGTGTGGATCATGGCCATCCTGATTCTGAAAACAAAATTCCCCCACATCAAGGAGGAAGCCCAGGAAAAAGATGCCCGCGACAAAGGCAAGCTCAGCGATCTGCTGCACTACCCGCATTTTCTCCAGGGTGTCTCTGCGCAGTTCTTCTACGTGGGCGCGCAGGTGGGAACCTGGAGTTTCCTGATTCAATACATCCAGGATTACACGCATCAATCTGAGAAAGTCGCCGGCTACCTGTTGACGGGAAGCCTGGTGGCCTTTGCCATCGGCCGGTTTGTGGCCACCTACCTGATGAAGTTTTACCGCCCCAGCAAACTGATGGGCGTTTTTGGCATCATCAATATAGTGCTGGCGGCGATCGGGGTCCTGTTTCCTGGATGGGTTGGAGTGGGAGCCGTGTTTCTGACAAGCTTCTTCATGTCCCTGATGTTCCCCACCATCTATGCGCTGGGAATAAAGGGGCTTGGGGCGAACACCAAGCTCGGCGGATCGTTCATCATCATGGCCATCGTCGGCGGCGCTGCTGCTCCGCCCGCCATGGGTCTTCTATACGAAGTCTGGCACAGCATGGCCATTGCCATGGTCATTCCGCTGGTCTGCTACGCTGTGGTCACTCACTATGCGTATTACGGCTGCAGGATGCACCCCGTGCATGCTGAGTCCCCCACCGTTTCAAAGCCAGCAACTCTGTGAGGAATGGCGTCGGCAATGAGCGCGCCAGACCTTCGCACAGGGGAGCACTCGGGCAACGGCGCCGAACCATCCATCACCGGCCCTGCTTGCCGTAGGAACTTGCGCCCGTAGTCATGGTTCAGGAGAAACATCCCGGCGTTTGAATTTCGTGTGATGATGCACACTTGTCTCGTCAGGATTATGCCAACCCCGGGAGGCGGAATTGAAAAGGGCATTTCTCAGCCCCAAGCCCCATAAGATAGGTTTTCTGGGGGCCACTTCGATCGGTATTGGAGGCATGGTCGGGGGAGGCATCTTCGCGGTTCTGGGACTTGCCGTGGTGATGGCGCGTGGAGGCACCGTCGTCGCTTTTGCCATTGCCGGCGTTGTCGCTCTGATTACTGCCTACGCGTATGCCAAACTTTCTGTGGCGCTACCCAGCCCGGGAGGAACGGTCACTTTCCTGAATCATGCCTACGGCAAAGGCCTGCTGACCGGGTCACTGAACGTCCTGTTGTGGCTGAGCTACATCATCATGCTTTCGCTTTACTCCTTCGCATTCGGCAGCTACGGCGCCACTTTCTTTCCCCCAGCCTTTCAACCGACGGCCCGGCACCTGCTGATCAGTGGCATCATTATCGCGATTACGCTGCTCAATACACTGGGCGCGGACCTTATTGCGCGGACTGAAGACTGGATCGTCGCCATCAAATTGCTCATCCTGGTCTTTTTCGCTGTCGTGGGAACAATGGGAATCCAATCCGAGCGACTGGCCCCAGCCGCCTGGGCTTCTCCGCTGAACCTGGCGGCCGGCGGCATGATCATCTTTGTCGCCTACGAAGGGTTCGAACTAATCGCTAACACAGGCGCCGACGTTCGGAATCCGGAACGCACGCTTCCACGCGCCTTCTATGCTTCGGTTGTGATAGTGATCGTGCTTTATCTTCTGATCGCGGCCGTAACGGTTGGCAATCTGCCACTGGACAAAATCGCTGCCGCCCAGGATTACGCACTCGCCGCGGCAGCCAGACCCATGCTGGGCCAGGCGGGGTTTACCCTGATTGCCATCGCCGCGCTGCTTTCCACTACCTCGGCCATCAATGCCACGCTGTACGGATCCGCCCGGCTCAGCTTCATCATCGCCAAAGACGGCGAACTGCCGGAAAGGCTGGAAAAGCCCATCTGGCATAAGCCCATCGAGGGTTTGTTCATCACCGCCGCGCTGACGCTGGTGATTGCCAATACCCTCGACCTCTCAAGCATCTCGACGGTCGGCAGCGCGGGCTTTCTGATCATTTTTGCGGCGGTCAACCTGGCAAACGTCCGGCTGAGCAGCGTGACACATGCGAAAGCGTGGATCTCAAAGATTGGAACGCTGGTTTGCGTGCTGGCCCTGGCTGCCCTGTTGTGGCGAACGGCTACACAGGCCCCCGGGAAACTATGGGTGCTGGCTGGCCTGCTCCTACTGGCTTTCCTGATTGAGGCGGGATACCGGCTGGTCCGCAAACGCGAAATTCACTTGTCGCCACGAACCCTCCACATGGATTAGCTGCCCGGACATTGAACAAGTTGGCCGTGCCGGGGTATTCTTTCTACCTGTAATGAGTTTCTGTTACTGAGAGACAGTCCGAGGTACCACCAATGAACGAGTTTCCACAATTTGAATTGAACGGGCAGGTAGCGCTGGTGACGGGAGCGGCGCGCGGCCTGGGCCGGGCGATTTCGCTGGCGCTGGCGAACGCGGGCGCAGACGTGGCCCTTGGCCTCCGCGACCGGAATACGGGGTCTGAACTGGCTCAGGAAATTGGAGCCATGGGACGCCGGGCTCTTCCGCTACAGATGGACATGGCGCACCTTGACCAGGTCTCCAGCGCTGTGGAACAGGCCGTCGCGCATTTTGGCCGGCTGGATATTCTGGTCAACAACGCAGGCGTCGCTCCGGACCATCCGGCCGAGGATTTTACGGAAGAAGACTTTGACTACACCATGGCCGTGAACGTCAAAGGTACCTTCTTCGCCAGCCAGGCAGCGGGACGAGTGATGATCCGGCAAAAACGGGGCCGCATTATCAACATGAGTTCGCAGGCGGGTTTTGTGGCCCTGCCCACGGAATCGGTCTACTGCACCACCAAGGCCGCCATCGCACACATGACCAAATGCCTCGCTATCGAGTGGGGAAAACACAACATCACGGTGAACGCCGTTGCGCCCACATTCATCTTTACGCCTGGCACTGAAGAGGCTCTGGCAAACCCGGCATTCCGCGCCGACACCATCGAACGCATCGCGGCGCTGCACCGGATCGGCGAGCCGATGGAAGTCACCGGCGCGTTGGTTTTTCTGGCATCTCCGGCGGCCTCGCTGATCACCGGCCACACCATCCTGATCGACGGAGGCTGGACGGCGCGCTAGACTCGAGGATTGGCGGTTGGCACTCCCCGTAATATGATCCGCCCCACACTTTCACATCAGGGCTGGTCCTGCGTGTTCACGCTTCCACGATGTCGCCCCTGTAACGTTCAAAAAGCGCGAGAAATTCCTCTTTCTCTCTGGCGGGAACCTTGAGGTGATCGAGGGCATCAGCAGTGTGCTGGAGGCAGGCTTCCCATTCGCCAGTCGTGATGCCAAGTCCGCCGTGGGAGGCCTTCATGTCACGGCCCATATAAACGCACGGCCCTCCAGAGAGCTCGCACATCTGGCTGACAAGGAACTCGCGCCCGCGCCGGGTGGAGTCGAGACTGCGGCCCCCGCCGAATCGGGCAAACATGGGATCTGCCCGCAGGCGGCCGAGAAACTCATCAACCATTGCCGCAATGGCATCGTAGCCGCCAAGCCGTTCGTACAGTGTTTTACCTGGTTCTGATGCGGTAGGTTGCATAGGATCGCCCCTTTCCAGTCGTGATGATATTTGCCCAGATCGACAAACCTGTCAAGCGCGCCCTCCCTTACGGCATGAAGTGGCAGCAAATCCCTCTCACCACCCGGCGGCATCAAGCTGCGGCCGCTTTTCCTGCTTTTCCTTAAAGCACTTTGAGTGATACTCTAGCCTGCATTATCTGGAGCGGAGGGAAACATGCATCGTAGAGCATTCATCAAGAGTTCACTGGCCGGTCTCAGCGGCGCCCTGCTGCTGGACGTCGCCTGCAAATCAGCCAGCCACCAGACAAAGCTGGACGCGCGCCTGAAGGGCGCCTTCCGCAGCCCGGAGAGAAACGGCTGGACGTTCGTGCATCTGGAAGGGACGCCCGCAGAGGTTGGCTATCAGCACGGATATCTGCTGGCAGACAGAATCGAAGATACGGCCAAGGTCACGATCCTGGAGCAGACCCACGGCAAAAAATACGGCTGGAATTTCTATCGCGATGCCGCGAAGAACATGTTGTGGCCAAAGATCGAAGCGGAGTATCGCGAAGAACTACAGGGCATCGCTGATGGCTTGCGCGCTCATGGGAGCAAGCTCGACCTCTGGGACGTGGTTGCGGTAAACGCTACCATGGAATGGGGTTACTATGTGAAGGAGTACGACAAAACCCATAAGACCGAGAAGTCTGCTGAACTGGCCGTGCCCGAGCATTGCAGCGCCTTTGCGGCAACCGGCAGTTATACAAAAGACGGCAAGATCGTCATCGCACACAACTGCTGGACCCATTATCTGGACGGATCCCGGTGGACCATCATTTTCGATATAAAGCCCTCCCACGGCTACCGGATACTAATGGACGGGTTCCCCGGCTTTATCCACAGCGGTGATGATTTCGGCATTAACTCTGCGGGATTGGCCATCACCGAGACGACCATCTCCGGCTTTTCCGGCTACGATCCGTCAGGCATTCCGGAATTCGTGCGCGCCCGCAAGGGCATGCAGTATTCGAATTCCATCGACGACTACGTCCGCATCATGAAAGAGGGGAACAACGGCGGGTATGCCAACAATTGGTTGATTGCCGACCATAAGACCAATGAAGTCGCGGACCTGGAACTGGGGTTGAAAAATGTCAACCTTTGGCGGACCAAAGACGGCTGCTTTGTGGGCTCTAACTTCCCGGTCAGCCATAAACTTGCCAGCGAGGAAACCAACTTTGACCTCAATGACATGGGCGCCAGCGCCAACGCGCGGCACGTGCGCTGGAACCAGTTGATGGCCGAAAACAAGGGGAAGATTGACATGGCCATGGCTCAGAAGTTTCTGGGCGACCACTACGACACCTACGATAAAAAGGAGGAGCCCGACGAGCGCACGCTGTGCGGCCACATTGACCTGTCCCCGCGCGGATCGGGCACCTGGCAGCCGCCTTACGGCCCCGCTGGTGCTGTGCAAAACAAGGGCGCAGACGCGGCGATGATCGAAAAGATGGCGCTCTCCGCCTCCGCCGGCCATTGCTGCGGTATCGACTTCAATGCCGCCGAGCACCTGAAGAAGCATCCGGAGTTCGATTGGCAGGTGCCCTTGCTTCGCAACATGCCTTCGAAACCCTGGACAATGTTCACCATTGGAAGTTGAGTGAAGACGCCTCCAGCACTGGTGAGAGACACCGGATTGCAGTATGTTGCGGAGTCCGGGCCATTCCTCATCAGTTACAAACAGAGCCCGGAGCCTGTGCCACCCAACTTCACAAAGAAACCGAAGGTCTGCTTCTTCTATTTTTTCGGGCTACTGCCCGGACCCCGATACTGAACGCCCTTCTTGATGGCCTGATCCGTTTCTTCTACGGTGAGCAGCGGGGTAGTGCTGGTGCGGGCCAGGCCCGTGGAGCATGCTGACAAACCGACGGCCATCAGGCTGGGGGCGTCAGGCGAATCAACAATCATCACCACATCATAATCACCGAAACTAAAGTACATGGCTTCCAGTTTTGCGCCGACACTGGCCATAGCCTTTTCAACAGCCGCCTTACGCCCCGAGGCTTTGTCTTTGACGAGGCCCTTGAAACCTTCAGCCGAGTAGGTTGCGTGTACGAGATACTTTGCCATGGTATCCTTCCCTCCGCGAAAGATGTTACTCAAGTATTCCAAGTCTAACAGAATCCAAAGCCGTCAACATCAGAGCTGGCTGACCGCCACGTACGGATGGAGTCAGTTCGGCGGTCCCAGGAAGTGCGCCAGCCATCCCATGGCCCGCCAGACGGCTTCCGGCGTGGGCATGTGCCCCTTGTGATGGTTGAAGTAGCCGATGTTTTCAGGCTTGCCGTAAAGCTTGTAAACTTCGCGCGCGGCGTTAATGTAATACCAGCTCTTTGCGGTATCGTACGTGTCGCCGCCGATCAGAAGAAACGGCCGGGGTGCGATGAGGCCGATGAGCTCATGCTGGTCTGTTCCCTTGTCCAACTTGTCGATGAATTCGCCGAAGTACCAGTAATCGTCGTAGTTCGAGAACGACAGGCCAATTCCCAGTTCGTTCGAGACCACGGCGGTGATCCGTGGCTCAAACGCCGCCGCGTACAGCGCCATTTTCCCACCCAGCGAATGGCCAATGATGCCGATATGGTCGCGGTCGACTTCCGGCAGGGTGTAGAGGTAGTCGAGCAGGCGATGCGCATCCCACACCCATTTGCCAAGACCCGTGCAATGAGGATGCCGCAGTTTCAGGTTGGCGACGGCTTCCGAATACCACTCTCCGTAACTCTCGCCATACCATCGAATGGCCACCGCAATATAGCCTTTCTGCACGGCCATGTAGGCATAGGAATCGACGCCCATCCCCAGGAAATGGTGTCCCGACAGGTTTCGGCCCGCCGGAGTGTCCACGTCGTAGAACGGCACAATCACAACCGGGCGCGGCCTTTGAAGGTCGCTCGCGGGCATCATCACAAGAATCTTTTCCCACCAGTCCGCTTCCACCTGGAGGTACATGAGGCGGGCGGTGTAATTCTGGTCTTTGACCGTCTCGACGAGCCGCGTTTGAGGCGAAGGCGGATTCGTTTCCATTGAGCCGAGTAGCTTGAGCCATTTCGACTGGATGCGCTCGCGGTGAGCCTTCCATTCAGAAACTGAGCCCACTCCGGCAACAAGCGAGGATAGGTTTCCAATCGATGTTTCATAACCGGCAGGTGGGTTGTTGTAAGGCTTGAACCAATCCGGCGATTGCTGCGAAGACGGCAGAACAGGCCGGGGCGCGGCCGTCCGGCAGATCCGGAATCCGGTGAATCGACTCTTGTAAGACGGCTCGATAGACGACCGGTATCCGCGGGCCCACTGTGACGTGGTGCTGATGAATGAGCCGCCCCGAACGATCCGGGCCAGTCCGCGCAATGGCCCGGCAGGATTATAGGAAGCTTGCGGCGTCCGCTCAGGATTGAAATAATCGCTGGTCCATTCCCAGACATTTCCGAACATGTCGTAGAGGCCCAGTGAATTAGGAGGGTAACTCCCCACCGGCTTCGTACCCTCACCCTTCAGTTCCTCTACCAGGCCCGCGACATCCTTTGTGTCTGAAGTGCCCAGGTTGGCGGCGCCGGCATGGCTCTCTACGGCAGGCGCCGGACCCGCCGCGTGTGTCCACTCAGCATCAGTGGGAAGCCGAAATCCATTCCTGCTGACGTCGCAGAAGCCGCTTTCCAGGTTGTAGCAGGGTTCAAGGTCTTCGCGCCGGCTGCGCAGGTTGCAGTAACGAATCGCCTCCCACCAGTTCACCGTCTCAACGGGTAGATCAGCGCCCCGGTGAAACGAAGGGTTGTAGCCCATAATCTCTTCAAACTCCCGCTGAGCAAGCTCCTTCGAAGCGATGAGAAACTTTCCAATGGTGATGGTTACAGGGACCTTTGTCAGTTCGTCGGTGACCTGGTAGCTTCTGCCGGGCACTTCGACCCATCCACGGGCCGAAGTCTGACTCTCATCAAACGCTGCTGAAATCTCCGCAGCATCAGCATTGCGTGTTCCATGGCCCAGGCTCGTGATCAACGTTCCTGCCCCAGCAACTGACCCCTTTAGAAAATTCCGCCTCTGCATCACTCCTCCTCATCTTTTGTTTCCTGAGGGAAGGAACCACACCCCTCGCACTCCGTGTGAATCATATCGCAGACCCGGGTTCAATGTATTAGCCGAATGAAACCCGAGAATTGAAGAGTGCAAAGACCACCTGGAAACACAGATCGGTTCAGGGCGCAACAGACTCTGGATTTACAGGGCTGTGGCCCAGCGGCTGAAAACTGCAACCGGAGTTAGACGATTCAGGGAGCTGACTATGCGAAGGCAGCTTGAGCATCTTGTCGAAAAAGAGTCGCACGCAGGAGGATGTCTCGACCAGGCCTTTGGCGCCATCAACCGGCCCAAGGTAGCCCATCATTTTCATTCCCGGGCTATAAAGGACCGGAAGGTCCGTAAAGTTAAAATGCCAGGTTCCCGGGATGTGAACCTTCCAGCAGTGGGCAGAGTCCTGGCAGGCATCCTGCATTTCCTGCATCAATTGGGCCTGTTCCTGCTGAAACCTCTTCACCGAAACACTCGCCAGCGTCTTCTGCAGCCAGGGAGGACGCAGCGTCCAGTCGCTCAGGATAAACAGAAAGGGCCGCCGGATTCCTTTATTCAGCACATCGCCGAACAGATTTCCGTCGATGTCGACGGCTGCTTTGCAACGGGGATCCGCCTGGCACGCCTCAGCGGCTGCGGCGCCGCCAAAAGACTGGCCGAACAGACCGACCCTGGAAAGATCGAGGTGTCCATGGAATCGGCTCTTCGCATCTGAATTCATCTGCGCCAGACGATCGATCGCAAAGCGGACGTCCGCCGCCCAGACTTTCACCATCCGATTGCCCGCCGACTGGATGGCCTGCTGCGAACCCCGTGGAAACGAGGCGGCGGCGAGGGTGTTGGCCCTGCGACCGTCAGGAAACCGCACGACGGGCGCACTGTAGGTGCTGGTAATCCCCAGCACGGCGTAACCATGGCTTACAACGTCTTCAATTAGAGAGGTGTAATCACTGGGCAAATTGCCGAACCCGGTGGAAAAAACCAGGACGGGGTACGATTCCTGTTTTTCGGCAACTGGCGCGTCGGCAACCGTATGGACACGGATTCGGCTCGGGATCGTCACGGGCCGCCAAGGGAGTTCGGAAGCCCAGGCCGAGGGAATATATTCAGCAGGTTTTGACTGCGGCGGAACGGTGGCCGGATACCACAGCCACACCATCAACTCCCGATGCTTCCCAATCTTCGATGAGTAGGGGTCATCACGCTTCGCGTCTTTCCAGTCAAAAAGCGTTCGGCCGACCGCGTAAGTGCCCGTGGGTTTGGGAAGCACCACCTCCCGGTGGTCACCAAAATGCACCATGGCGCCAAAGAGTCCGATGAACATGATAAAGACCAGAATCAGGATCAGCACGATGACCGAAACCGTTCTGATGACTCTGACTCCGGAGGTTACGGGTTGGCTGCTTAAGAAATCGGGTTGGGGGAACAAAGGCTCTTCCAGTTATAGTGTTTGGGGTTTGAAACTGCGGGAAACGCGGCCTTGAGCGCCTTGCTGCCGCGCGCCGGCCCGGCTGGCCTCAATCATGCCTGTAGCCATAGAACCAACGTCCGGTGGACGAACCACGATTCCAAACGCTGTGGCAGCTGCCTGCGGGGATAAAAACTGTGTCGCCCGGACCCAGCATGGCGCGCGCGCCTTCAAATTCAAACTCCACACTTCCCTCTTTCACCGTCACACGCTCGTCGGTCTGGTGCACAAAATCAAGCCACTGCTGTCCGGGAGGGTCCACCCAGAGATCGCAACCGAATCCGTCATGCGCCCAGACCTCTGCAACACTCGGCATTTCCAAAGGCTGGTCCTGCGGCCAGCGGCTGATCTCAAGCCCAGCCATGGTCAAGCATCTCACAGAAGGTCTATTATAACGGACTGGAGGCCCGGCCGGGGAACAGGCGACTGAATAACCTGCGGCAACTTATGGGGCGGGTCGCGAATCTCGGAATAAGATGTCGATTGTTCCCGGTGAACTCTCTTGCGAGGTTCCAAGCGATGACGTTGAATTCGATCAGAAGTATGCGCCTTGTGCAATACTCCATCCAGGTGCTGGCGCTCAACCTGCTGTTTGCCGGGGTGACGCTCGCCTCGCAACAGTCGGTACCCGTTCCCCAGGTTAACGCCAACCTCGGCCCTTGCACGGTGGATTTTACGGTCAGTGAAAAGGCCAATCAGCCTCTCTTCAACGCTGAGATATCCGTAAAGATTGCCTACGGCTTTATGGGCGTGAAAAAGATGGATTTGAAGGTCGGGACGAACAACGAGGGCAATGCGCGTTTTGTAGGTCTTCCCGAAAAAGTCCGCAGACCTCCGCTCGAGTTTGTTGTTCGTGCCAAGGGCCTGACCAAAACCATCAACTACTGGCCCAGTGTCAAATGCCAGGCTCGTTATTCGGTGGTTATGGAAGGTCGCTGAGAGCGCCGGCGGGTTCAAAGTAAAAAGCGAGTGACCGCTGCCGGCTCCGACAGGCGCCGAGATAACTTGAGAATACCCCGTGCGGTCCAAATGCTCAGGTGAGGTTGGAGCAACTGCCAGAATGAAAAAATATGTCCTCGTGTTCATCGCCGGGATACTTCTGGTTCCGGCGGCATTCTATTTCTACCTGCGGTCCGGATACGCACCAGTCTCCACTTCGGCATCACCGCTGCCCTTTGAGCGTTTTTTTGCAAGGCTTGCCATGCGCGCGACCCTGTCGCACGATGTCCCCAAGGCGGATACGGTTCCGCCGACGGAGGCCGATTTGAAAGCTGGCGCGAATCTGTATCGGGAAGACTGCGCACTTTGTCATGGACTCCCGAACGCGCCGCAAACCGCGATCTCAAAGGGAATGTATCCTCATCCCCCGCAATTTTTCCGGCCTGACCGGCCCACCACGTACGATGCAAGCCGCCCTTTCCGCCCCCTCAACCCCAAGGCCTACTGGAAAGTGAAAAACGGGGTCCGGTTGACAGGAATGCCTGGCTTCAACGGGTCCCTCACCGAGCAGCAACTGCGGGAAGTGGGCGATTTCGTGGGAAACGCCAGGAATCTGCCGCCCGCCGTGCTGGCAGTGCTGGAAGGCAAGCCCGGGCAACCAGCCCCGGCCGGTCCAGCGCCCACTCCCCCTCAGTCGAAAACCTCACGCCACAAGTAAGCGTTGCCCTGATTTTGGTTTCGATGATATAATCGTCCTCCGATATCGGCGTTCAATATCGAATTTCGTCAAAAGCGGCGTCTCAACAACAAGCAAGCTCCTCACCAAGTTATGGAGGGTAGACATGGAAATCTCTGTGCGTGCGCTTGCCAGTGAACTGCACGGAATGTTCATTGGCGGCTTTTTTTTGATGGCAGTCTTTGGCGTCATTGTGGAGCTGTTCAAATCAAAGTATGTCAAGCAACCTTCCGAACTCACAGCCAGGGGGCAGTCGCTAAGGAGCTTTTACCTTTTTGTTACCCCAGCGCTGGGCTGGATTGCCGTGCTGATGGGCGCTTACATTGTCTATCCCTGGTATCGGGCCATTCCTCCTGCCATCGTTGGGAGCCTTGCCGGGTACCCGCAGCGCCTCTTGCTGTCAAGGCCGGGCACATCCGGCTGGCACCGGGTCGGCATGGAGTGGAAAGAACACGTGGGCTGGTTTGCACCCATGGCCATCACGATGGTCGCATACGTCATGACCAAACAGCGGCTGGTGATGAAGAAATATCCACAAATTCGCACAGCCGTGCTGGTGTTTGCGCTGGTCGCGCTTGTGTCGGGCGGCATCGCAGGTTTCTTTGGGGCGATGATTGACAACCATGCACCCGTTAAGGGCGGGGCCACAATCCATCTTGTATCGGAGGGCAAATGAACGCTATCTCATCACGAGAGGCGGAACGCGACAACTCGAGTGCGGTCGACCAGCTTCCAAACGGACCCGTAGCCGCGGCGATTCTGTCGGCTGGAATCGGCTGCTGCGCATTGGGCATCCTGGCGGTGATCGGAGACGGCTCTGCGGCGGCCGCCCGCTTGTTGACGTTTTACCTGCCAACGGGCCCGCTCTCAGGAGTAACTACCACCGCCATTCTGGTGTGGCTGCTATCCTGGTTGATTTTGGCCAGACGGTGGCGATCAAAAACAGTTGCCATTGCAAAGGTTAATACGGTGGCCTTTGCGCTCCTAGGGCTTTCTCTTTTGCTGACCTTTCCTCCCTTTGCGGATTTATTGCTCGGCAAGTAAGCACGTGGACGTTGGCCGCGATTGAGGAACTCATGACGAATCACCAGCGCGAACTTTTTTCCGGCTTGATCCGGCTGCACGTTCTTCACCATGCCTGTGAGGAACCGATTTTTGGTCTGGGCATGATTGAAGAACTGGCCCGACATGGTTATCGCCTGAGCCCCGGCACGCTGTATCCCCTGCTGGACGGCTTGGAAAAGAAAGGGCTGCTGCGGTCTGCACGCCGGCTGGTTGACGGCAGATTTCGACGGTTTTACCGGGCCACTCCGGCTGGCCGCAAAGCGCTGAGAACGGCCAAGCTCCGCGTTAAGGAATTGTTTGGCGAGCTCTTCGAGGACGAGTTATGAGACTGATCATTTTGCTTTTGTTTCTGCTGGCGGCCTGCCCCAGGGCGTTGCTCGCCGGACCGCCGTTCCAGACCGACGATCCGGAGCCTGTCCCTTACAAGCACTTTGAGTATTACACTTTCTCTTCGGCCGGTTCCACACGGCTCGAAACAGACTCCCTCGGACCCGCAGTGGAACTCAACTGGGGAGCAGTTCCCAACGTGCAACTTCATCTGATTGTTCCCGCTGCAGCAGCCTTCCCATCGGATGGGTCGGCGGCGTTTGGGATGGGCGACATTGAGACAGGAATCAAATACCGCTTTATCCAGGAAACCAGTCACCGGCCAATGGTCGGCACGTTTACTATGCTTGAAATGCCAACCGGCAATTCCGATCGAGGCCTGGGTGTAGGCCAGTTATGGGCGCGAATTCCGATCTGGATTCAGAAAAGCTTTGACCCCTGGACCACGTACGGGGGTGGTGGAATGGTGATCAACCACGCTCCAGGCGCGCGGGACTATCCGTTCAGCGGATGGCTGCTTCAGAGGGACATCGGCAAGAAGTGGACGCTGGGGGGAGAAGTCTTCTACCACGGACCCGAGGGGATCGGCACGCCCAGTCCCCGTTCTGCCACCATGGTTGATCTCGGCGGCTACTACTACTTCCGAAATCCGGGTTTTCAATTGCTTTTCGCTTACGGGCACAACATCGCGGGACAAACCGAGAATTACGCTTACCTCGGACTCTATTGGACATGGGGGCCTAAATCCGCCAAGGGGGATTAGGCTCGTTTCCCCTGAGACAAGCGTGAAGAGACAGATACCAATGGGCCCGGCCATATCGAAAACAGCATCCGGGTCGTATGCTTGTACGAGAGGAAATAGGTCCGTATGAGCCTCCTGGCTTTCGCCTTCTTCTATCTGGTGATGTTCGCCGTTTCGGCGGTGTTCTCATTTCTCGGCGTGGGCGGCGGTGTTCTGTATACGCCGGTCCAGCTTTTCTTTGGCATCGAATTCCACACCGCCGCAAGCACCAGCCTTTTCCTCATCATGGTAACGTCGCTTTCGGCCACACTGGTATACCGGAAGGCCGCCGCTGTTGACTGGCCTCTGGCTATTGTGCTGGAAACATCAACGACTTTAGGAGCTTTTCTCGGTGGACTATACTCCGGCCACTTCTCGGGTAGATTCCTCATCTATCTTTTCTCAGGCGTGATCGCTGTTGCCGCTTTCTTCATGGTCAAACACTTTGAAATTCCAAATCGTTGCGGCGAGAAGCCCGGGGGATTTTACCGCTGGCGCCGGGGCATTGGAACTGAAAAATACTGTGTCAACCTTGCACTGGCCCTTCCCATTGCTTTTGTCGCCGGCGTAGTCAGCGGCATGATCGGCGTCTCGGGCGGCATCCTCAAGGTACCCATGCTGGTACTGCTGTTTGGGGTGCCCATGAACATCGCCGTGGGCAGTTCGGCTTTCATGGTGGGGCTCACGGCCGGCGGAGGGTTTCTGGGCCATCTGGCAGCCGGCCACATTGACTGGAAGACAGTGTTGATTCTGGTGCCGGGCATCTTTATCGGCGCCCAGATCGGCGCCCGCACCTCCGTTAAGTCAGACAAGAAAAAAATGAAACAGTTCTTCGGGTATGTCCTTGCCGCGCTGGCGTTATTCCTTGTCTTTCGAAACACCTTCCTCTAGGAAACGGAATACTCAGGCATCCTTCCTCAGGAGAAAATGATGCACCCCAGAATTAAAATCAGTTCCCCGAGGCTTCTTACCCTGGTGCTACTCGGCATCCTGATTTCAACTACTACGGTGGCCGCTGCAGCGCCAGCAGGAACTCCCGAGCTGAAATTTGAAATTTCTTTTCCGGCTTCGGCCCACAGCAAACCCATCACCGGGCGTGTCTACGTGATGGTTTCCGACCAGGGTGACCCTGAACCCCGCTTCCAGGTCGGGTCATGGGGCAGCCACCCGCCGTTTTTCGGTGTGGACGTCAGCCGGCTGACGGCGGGTCGGCCTGCCGTGATCGACAGGAGTACGCTCGGCTTTCCCACACGCAGCCTGAAAGACCTTCCTGCAGGCGACTACTACGTACAGGCGCTCGTGAACATTTACACAAAATTTTATCGGTCAGATGGCCACACCATCTGGGCGCACATGGACCAATGGGAGGGCCAGCAATTTAACATCTCACCGGGCAATCTATACAGCAAGGTCCGGCGCGTCCATCTCGATCCCGCCGAAGGCTTTGACGTTAAGTTGAGCCTGACGCAGGTCATCCCGCCCGTTAAGGTTCCGGCAGATACGGCCTGGGTCAAGCACATCAAGATCCAGAGCAAATTGCTCAGCAGGTTCTGGGGACGACCCGTCTACCTGGGAGCCGTGGTCCTGCTGCCCAGGGGCTACGACTCGCATCCAGACAGCTATTACCCGGTAATCTACGAGCAGGGACATTTTGGACTGGAACCTCCGTTCGGATTTTCAACCGCAGATGAAGAGGTGTCCGGAAGCTGGACGAACCTTTTGCAGTCCTACAATGTTGAAACCGGCTATCAGTTTTATCAGGCCTGGAACTCCAACAGCTTTCCGCGTATGATCGCTGTCACTTTCCAGCACCCCACACCCTATTTCGACGACTCCTACGCAGTGAACTCCGCCAACAACGGGCCCTATGGCGACGCCATCATGACGGAATTGATTCCGTATGTCGAGGCGCATTTCCGCATTATCCGCAAGCCCTATGCCCGCGTGCTCACGGGAGGATCGACAGGCGGATGGGAATCTCTGGCGCTGCAGGTGCTTCATCCTGAGTTTTTTGGCGGCACGTGGACACTCTATCCCGATCCCGTCGACTTCACGCACGATCAGCTGATCAACATCTACAGCAACGGCAACGCCTTCTTCGCACCGGGACGCCGATGGTTGCGGGCGGCCAGGCCTCTCAGTCGCACAACCGACGGGCAGGTCACTACAACCGAGCAGCAGGAGAGCCAGCTCGAAGATGCACTGGGCAGCCACGGCCGCTCAGGCCAGCAGCTCGAAGCCTGGGAAGCGGTGTATGGACCAGTAGGCGAGGACGGTTACCCGAAACCGCTTTGGGACAAGAACACAGGAAAAATCGACCACAGCGTAGCCGACTACATGCGCGAGCACGGCTACGATCTCACGGAATATCTTCGGCGGAACTGGCCGAAGATTGGTCCCAGCCTGGTGGGCAAAATCCACATCAACGTGGGCGATATGGACAACTACTACCTGAACCTGGCCTGTTACGACCTGCAGAGATTTCTAGAGAGCACCACCCATCCCTACTACCAGGGAGAATTCAAATACGGCCGACCCGAAAAGGGTCACGGATGGCAGGCGACGACCCAGGAAAATATGGTCCGCATGATGGCCGCCCATATTTCAGCCAACGCGCCCGCAGACGCAAACCTCAAGCAGTGGCACTATAACTAGAGGCGCGCCAAACATTGACACGATTGAGGATCGTTATTCACAGGAAAAGGCTATCACGCATAATGCCTGGAGGTTTTGGTGGTGGCATCCACATCCACGGACCGGCATGAGCTCGATCAGCGCGTACCTCATGGATGCTCTGGCAAAGTCCGCAGGAAACCGATATGAGCTTTAGACGTAGCTGAAAAGCCAGCCGTATATCATTAGAGCGAGGGAAGCAGGGCGCGACGGTATGGCTTGTTTGCCCATCCCTCCTGCGAAGTTCAGGTTTGAGAAATACCAGGAGCGACGATTCCTGTGAAACTATACTCAGCCTTTTTTACGCTGATCTTTCTGCTGCCGTCCGGCAGGACCGCTCTGCCCAGGGTTGACTTGGCGGCGTGGGATAAAATCCTGCACCAGTACGTCAACCAGCAACATCTGGTTGATTACACAAAGTTAAAACAGCAGGACTGGAAAAAGCTTCGCGATTACGTCGCGAGTCTCGGCCAGCAGGGATCGCAGCCGCTCTCGCCCGCCGGGAAGAAGGCGCTCCTGCTCAACTCCTACAACGCCATGACGATGCAGTGGATTGTCGAGAATTACCCCGTGCAGAGCATCTGGAACACCCCGCGGCCTTTTGAAGCGCACCGCTTTCGTCTGGCGGGAGAAGCCCTCTCACTGGATGAAATCGAGTCCCGCCTTCGCGAGATGAAGGACCCCAGGATTCATGCCGCGCTGGTTTGCGCAGCGCGCAGTTGCCCGCCGCTCAGACGCGAAGCCTATACGGCCGGTAACATCGATGAACAACTGGATTCGAACGTGCGCGAGTGGCTGGCTAATCCCGAGCTCAACCGGTTTGATGCGAACAAACGCATCGCAACCGTCAGCCCCATCTTCAAGTGGTATGGAAAGGATTTCCAGGCATATCCGGGCGGGCTACGAGGTTTCCTGCTCAAGTTCGGGCCGCCGGCGGCCACGGAAAAGTTGAAGGACGGCAAATTCGCCATCCGCTTTGCCACTTATCATTGGGGGTTGAACGATCAGTCCGGGCGGGGCAAAGGTTACTCGTCATTCCAGTTGGGCATCAACTGGGTGAAGAACTGGTTTCGCAACTGGTTCTCAAGCCTCGGGAAGAAATACAACGTCAATCCTGCCATCTTCGGCGGCATCTATGTCGGCGCCATCCCCTTTTTCACTCTTTGCGTTGGTTGGATCATCGCCAACCTCCGCAAGAGAAAACCCATCGTTTTGCCTGTCATGGCCGCTTCTTTTTTCTTTATTTCCGCGTATCTGTACCTGCTGATCGTGGGGCGCAATATTCCTTTGTGGGTCTACGCCTTCATCATTGGCATGGTCGGCTTCGGAGTTTATTCAACCGTCAGGAAGATCCGTTCGCGGGCGGGGCTCGGCGGCAAAACCTGAAGGAGTTTCGTTGACCTGGGGCCGCGGGGATCCTGTGCCAGGCTAGACTTTCACAACACAGGCAAAGCGTACGGCCGACACCTTGCGAATCTCGTCCAGCACTTCCGGGGGAATCTCCTCATCGATATTGACCAGCCCAATCGCTTCGCCGGATTGCTGGTTCCTGCCCAGGGCAAAGCTCGCAATATTCACTTTTCGTTCGCCCAGGATCGTTCCCACCCGGCCAATCACTCCAGGCACATCCTGATTGCGGATAAATAGCAGGAACCCTTTCAGCTGCGCTTCGATATCGATATCGCTGATGCCCAGAATGCGCAATCCACGCATTCCGACCATGCCCAGGACCGAAGGCGAACCGTTATCTGTGCGGAGCGCTATGCCGAGCGAGTTTGAATAAGCCGCGCGCCGCGCGCTTCTGACCTCGACCACTTCAATCCCCCGCTCCTGGGCCATGGCGGCGGCGTTGATCAGGTTGATCTCATGAAGGAGCGGCTTGCTGAGCACTCCTTTGAGCACAGCATTTTTCACCAGGTGCGTATTGAGTTCGGCCAGCCCGCCGTCGTAACTGATCTTCACTTCTTCCAGGCGTTCGCCGGCAATCTGGGCCACAAAGGCTCCGAGCTTTTCGCCGAGCTGAATGTAGGGTTCCAGCTTTTTGTATTCCTCGGGCGAGATCGCCGGCATGTTGACGGCATTTCGCGGCACGCCCAGCCGCAAGTAATCCCGAATCTGCTCGGCAATGCTGATGCCCACCATTTCCAGAGCCTCGTCGGTTGAACCGGCAATGTGAGGTGTGGCAATCACGTTGGGATGCGCAACCAGCCGGGAGTCGGTGGGCGGTTCTTTCTCAAAAACATCGAGTGCGGCCCCGGCGACCTGCCCGCTCTCAATGGCCTGGAGAAGGTCGTCTTCCTTGATCAACTCTCCTCGTGCGCAGTTGATGATGCGAACGCCCGGCCTGGTTTTTGCCAGAGTTTCGGCTTTGATGAGGTGGTGAGTTTCCGGGGTGGCTGCGGTGTGCAGGCTGATAAAGTCGCTGGCAGTCAGCAGTTCGTCAAACTTCAGCAGCTTCACTCCCTGCTCCTGGGCTAGCCGCAACGGCACGTAGGGATCGTAAGCGACAACGTCCATTTCAAACGCCCGGGCCAGTCGCGCCACTTCGCTCCCAATGCGCCCCAGGCCGATCAGGCCCAGCGTCTTCCCGCGCAGTTCCGTGCCGGTCAATTTCTTCTTTTCCCAGGCGCCCCTTTTCATCGAGGCGTCAGCCTGCGGAATCCGCCTCGCCAGCGATACCAGAAGACCCATGGCCTGCTCCGCAACGCTGTGCGCGCTGCCGCCCGGAGTATTCATCACCACGATGCCGTGCTTCGTAGCGGCATCGAGGTCCACATTATCAACCCCCACACCGGCCCGTCCGATAGCGCGCAGGCATTTGGCGTGAGCCAGAAGATCGGCGGTTACCTTGGTGGCGCTCCGCACCACCAGCGCGTCGGCGTCCTTGATCTCTTCGGTTAGCGACAATTCTTTCCGCTTCGGAAGGAAGATCACATTCCAGGAGCTTTCCGACTGTAATACTTCTATCGCCTTCGGTGAAACGTTGTCCGCAACGAGAATTTTCATCCCGTTCGCCGCGCCTACTTCAGTTGAAACCCCAGGCCGGTTCCCCTTCCCTCCGCCATGATTGCGGCTCTTCTGCAGTCAACGCCGCGGTTTCTATCCCTGAGACCGCTCAAACTCCTTCATAAATGAGACGAGTGCCTCGACGCCTTCCACCGGCATTCCGTTGTAGATCGACGCCCGAACACCGCCAACCTCACGATAGCCCTTCAGGGAAGAAAGCCCTTCTTTGCCTGCCTGTTTGAGGAAGGCTTCCAGCGCCTCAGGCGTGGGAAGGGCAAACGTGACGTTCATCGTGGAACGGTGCGCTTTGTCCACAAACGGTTTGTAAAAACTCGAATGGTCGAGAGTATCGTAAAGAAGCTGGGCCTTTTGATTGTTGCGGCGTTCGATTTCGCTGAGGCCTCCCTGCTCTTTGATCCAGCGCAGGACTTCGCGCGTAATGTAAATGTTGAATGAGCTCGGCGTGTTGACCAACGATTGGCCCTTTTCGACGGTGGCGTAATTTAGCAAGGGCGGAGTCATCGGCAGCGCGTGGCCCAGCAGGTCCTTTCGGACAATGACGATGGCGGTCCCCCCGGGTCCCAGGTTCTTCTGGAGGCTCGCATGCACCAGCCCAAACCGTGAATAGTCCATCACACGCGACAGAATTTCCGAAGTTGCGTCCCCGATCAGGGTTAAGTCTCCCGTTTCAGGAAACTTGTTCCACCGCGTTCCGTAGGCGGTGTTGTTGGTGGTGATGTGAAGATAGGAAGTATCTTTAGCGATGCGCTCCACGTCCAGTTCCGGGATGCGCACGAAATTGTGGCTTTTGCCGCTGGCGACGGTCTCGATAGTTCCATAGGCAGCGGCGTCTTTGATGGCTGTGGCCGAGAACACCCCGGTTTCAACATAGGCGGCGCGGTGCGCAGACTTCAAACCAATCAGATTCATGGGGATGGCGGAAAACTGCATGCGGGCCCCGCCGTGCATGAAGAGCACGGCATAGCTTTCCGGCAGCGAAACCAGTTCACGAAAAAGCGCGATGGATTCTTCCACCACGGCCACAAAGTCTTTGGAGCGATGGCTGATCTCAATAATGGACGCGCCAAGGCCACCGTAATTCAGAAATTCCTGCTGCGCGCGGACCATCACCGCGTCGGGCAGCATGGCCGGCCCCGGAGCGAAGTTGAAAATCCTCCCCGCCGGTCGCCTGGTTGAGGGCGCAGACGCGTTTGCTTCATTGGGTGTGGACATTAGCAGTCTCCTTAGATCAAGCCGATGTGCAACCGGCAACCCTGTCGAGCATGCGGGCCAAATTTAAAACTTCCATATACCAGAGATGGGAGACTCCTGTTGGGGAATCCCCCTCATGATCATACCTTCTATGGTCTCGCTCCCTTTTTCCGGCGGATATCGGTCGGGACACCCCCGCATGGACCAGAGCAGGCGAAAAAGTAATCAACATTACCCGCGGAAAGAAGGTACTCTACGTCACCGTCCCGGGAAAGTCAAACGAGGCGGCTATTGGGAATTCGCACGTTAATTTCGCGTTTTGGGGGATAAGTGAGTGGAGTGAAACTCATCAAATCGCCGGCAGCGTCCACTCCCTTTGCCATACGGCACCCGTCAGTTCGTACCGCCCTTAATGGTGACATCTTGATGAAGCGGCAGGCTGCTTGAAGAAGTTCCAATCAGGACCCGGTAGGCGCCCGCGGCCAGAGTCCAGCGATGCACTGAGGTGTCGTAAAAAGAAAGCGACCGCCGGCTGATGGTGAGGCGCGCCTGCCTGGTTTCACCGGGTTTCAAAAAAAACCTGGCAAAAGCGCACAACTGCCGCGGCGGCTCTCCATTGGCGGAAGGCTGGCTGACATAGGCCTCCACGACCTCGGCACCAGCGCGACTCCCTGTGTTGGTGACTTCGACTGTCCCGTGAATAGTGCCGGGGCCATTGCTCAGGCTTATTGGCGTTATGACGAGATGATTCAGCCGAAAGGTTGTGTATGAAAGGCCATAGCCAAACGGAAACAGCGGTTTGTTGCGGGTGGCGTCGTACCACCGGTAACCGATGTTGAGTTTCTCGCTGTAGTTGGACTTGCCGTTCACGCCTGGCCACTGCGGTGGGGTGCCGGTGGGGATTTTATCCGCTGTGAGCGGGAACGTCAGCGGCAGTTTGCCTGCCGGATTGACGTCCCCAAACAAAATGGCGGCAATCGCATTGCCGTCTTCCTGTCCCGGATACCACGCTTCAATGATGCCGCGCACCTGTTCAACCCAGGGCATCAGGACAGGGCCGCCAGTGTTCAACACAACAATGGTTTTGGGGTTGGCAGCGGCGACGGTTTTGACGAGTTCATCCTGGTTCCCCGGCAGTTCAAGATTCGGCCGGTCATGACCTTCTCCCTCCACAGTGCTTGCAAACACGATGGCGACGGAGGCAGCCTTGGCCACGCCGGCGGCACCAGCAAGGTCGCTGCCGTCGGAGTAAGTTACTTTGATTGCCGCGCCGGCACGCTTGCGGATGCCCTCCAGAGGACTAATGACATACGGCGCCACCACCTGGGAACTGCCGCCGCCTTCTACCTCTGGCTTGGTACCACCGTCCATACCAATGACGGCAATGGAAGAGACACCTGAGAGCGGGAGGATATTGCCTTCGTTCTTCAACAGGACAGTTCCCTGCTCGGCGACCCGCCGGGAAAAGGCGGCGTGCTCCGGGGTTAGCACCTGGGAGTCCCAGTTGCCCGGCTGCGGCTTGTCAAAAAGGCCGTGCTCGAACATCGTCACCAGTATCCGCCGAACGTGCCCGTCCAGTGTTGCCATGCTGACCTGGCCCTGTTGAACAGCCGTTTCAAGGGCCTGGCCATAGTAGCGGCTGTCGGGCATTTCCTGGTCGAGCCCTCCGCGGGCAGAAGCCGCCGTGGAATGAGTGCCGCCCCAGTCACTCATTACCCAGCCGGGAAAACCCAGTTGGGTTTTGAGCAGGCCATTCAGCACGTGCGGGTTCTCGCAGGAGTAGACGCCGTCCGTCTTGATGTAGGCGCACATGACAGAGCCGACGCCGCTTGAAACTGCGGCGCGGAATGGCGGCAGATAAATCTCCTGCAATGTCCTTTCATCCACCACGGAATCAATGTGGAACCGGTCGGTTTCCTGTTGCATGGTGAGATACATGTTGGCGTTCGCGATGGGACCCTCGCTCTGAATGCCCTTGATCTCGGCCGCCGCCATCTGGCCGTTCAAATACGGGTCCTCGCCATAGGTCTCAAAGGTCCGTCCCCATTCCGGAACGCGGACCACGTCAATGGTGGGGCCCAGTTCAACATTCGTTCCTTTTCCCCACTGTTCTTTGCCGATTATCCGGCCATAAGTTTCCAGCAACGAAGGATCCCAACTGGAGGCTGCGGCAATCGGCGCCGGAAGCAGAGTCACGCCTTTGGCTCCGTTTCCGACCCCCGCGCGCCCATCGGCAAGCTTAAGCGCGGGGATATTTAAGCGCGGGTTTGCCGGAACATACCCGACATATCCCTTGAAGGGATGCGCTTTCCTGCTGACGCCATGGACCAGCGCAACCTTGTCCTTAAGGGTCATCGCCCCGATCAGCAGGTCGGCCCTGCGCCCGGCGGAAAGTGACTTGTTCATCCACGCCTGGTGGCTGCCGGTTTGTGCCCGTGCGACCATGGCGGGAGCAACTGCCATCACCAGCCCAATCACCACGGTGGTAATCCGTTTCCTGTAATAAATTACGGCTCTCATAGCACACCTTTCCCACACGGCTTTTGATTTAGAACAGCAGAAACGCTAATCGAGCGTGCGGGCAAGGTCAAGCAAAATTCACGGGTTTGCGGGATCGGCAGGAAAATCCCCGTTCTTCCCCTGGAAATCCGGCTGCATCTTCGATGGCGGCCACCCACCGTCCGGCCCCGTTGCCCTGCCCGTCGCCAGCCTACCCCAGCACAGGCACCCTGACGTTGCGCACAGCGCGTGACTGGTCACTCAACAGAAAATGGATAACTTTTGCAACATTTTCTGTCTGAACCCATTTCGAAAAGTCTGCCTTGGGCATGGATTTCCGGTTCGCCTCCGTATCCATGGTCCCTGGCAGAATGCAATGGGCGCGAACGTCGTATTTCTCAAGCTCCTGCGCAAGGATTTCGGTCAATTGCAAAACCGCTCCCTTGGAGACGGCGTAGGGTGCAATCCCGGCGCCCCCGCCTTTCAGGATGGCGCCGCTTGAAACCGTGACAATGCGGCCGAAATTCCGGCGCACCATCAAGGGAACCACCGGCCGAAGCGTCCGGATAACACTCAGGAGGTTGAGGTCCAGCATATGGTTCCACGCCTGGTCGTCGGTTTCGAAGCTCTTGCCGGCGGCAAACCCTCCTGCCACACACACCAGAAAATCCACGCGGCCGTGACGTTCAGAAACACCGGAAACAAACTGCTCAACGTCAGCCGGACTCCCGAGGTCCACCGGCCCGCCCATCAGCCGTCCCGAGAGATCACCGGCAGCCGCTTGCAGGGATTCCCAACCCTTTTCGCCAAGGTATGGGACTGCAACAGACGCCCCATTCTTAAGCAGGTCCAATGTAACGGCTCTGCCCAAAGCACCCGTTCCACCTGTGATAATAGCCACTCGATCCGCAAAATCCACCATTCACCCCCTTCATGTCTTATAATAAGAAACCACGAATCTTTCCAGGTCAACGGTCTTTAGCTGAGCGAGGCTCTTATTCGCACGGCTAATAGCCGCTAAGTACCCTTCTGTGGAGGAATCACAGAAGGTCGTTGTAAATTTACAATATGCGCATTCGGCACAGGCTTATTATTTCTTTGACGATCAGCATCACCCTGGTGGCGTTTATCTTCGCCTTCTTCCAGGTTCGCTCGCAGAAGAGTGCACTTCGAAGCGATCTGGAAAAGCGGGCGGAGATACTGGCGGAGAGCCTTCTCGACAACGTCGAACCGCTGCTCCACAACCAGTCCTGGAGCCAGTTGCAGGTGCTTCTGAACCGCTTTGAAAACCGGGAAGCCCTGGATGGGGTAGCGGTCTACGATAAGAATGCAAGCAAGATCGCGGTTGCCAGCACGCTGGAAACGCAATTGGATGTGGCTCCTTCTGCGGTCCATCAGGCGATTTTTCGGGACAGGGGAGTCAGCCAGTTCTTCAATCTGGACGGCGTACCCATGGAGGTTTATGCCTTGCCCATCCATGGGAATGGGGGGGTGGAAGGGGTGCTGGCGCTCTACCACAACGCCAGTTTCATTGAGGCCCAGTCGTTCCGCCTCTGGAGGGATACGTTTCTGCGCCTGCTTGTGGAAACGCTCCTCATCGCCTTCATCTGCCTGCTGGTTATCCGCATCAGCATCCTGGAGCCTGTCGCAAAAACCGCGCAATGGCTGCGCGCTCTGAGGACCGGCAAGGGACTCCGATCCAACCCTCTGCCCGCAGAAGAAATCTTTCAGCCCATCGCGCATGAAGTCTCCCAACTGGCCAAGACGCTGGAAGTTGCGCGGACGGCCGCCGAAGAAGAATCCCGCCTGCGTGAAGTGGGCGAAGCCGTCTGGACGGCGGAACGCCTGCGTGTGCACGTGCGGAATCGTTTTCGCGACAAGCCGATTTTTGCGGTTTCCAATCGCGAACCTTATATGCACGTCCGCCAGAATGGTGGAATCGAATGCCTCGTTCCGGCCAGCGGCCTGGTCACTTCGCTCGAACCCATTTTGCGGGCCTGCGACGGGACCTGGGTGGCCAGTGGGGCTGGAAATGCAGATCGTGAAGCAGTCGACGATAATGACCGCCTGCGCGTACCTCCCGATGACCCCCATTACACTTTGCGAAGGGTCTGGCTGAGCAAGGAGGAGGAACAGGGATTCTATCTCGGCTTTGCCAATGAAGGCCTCTGGCCTCTCTGCCACATCGCGCACACACGCCCGACCTTTCGCGAGGCGGACTGGAAACAATACAAGGCGGTAAACCAGAAGTTTGCCAAAGCCGTGCTGGAAGAGATGGAGGGCACACAGGAACCCGCCGTTCTCATCCACGACTATCATTTCGCCTTACTGCCGCGGATGGTGAAGGAGAAACGGCCGGATGCGCGCGTCGCGATCTTCTGGCACATTCCCTGGCCCAACGCCGAGGCTTTCGGCATCTGTCCCTGGCAACGCGAGCTGCTGGACGGGCTGCTGGGCGCCGATCTCGCTGGTTTCCACATTCAAAACCACTGCAATAATTTCCTCGAAACGGTCGATCGGGCCCTGGAGTGCCGCATTGAGTGGGATCGTTTTGCCGTCAACCGCCGGGGACATTTCACGCTGGTGCGTCCGTTCCCCGTCAGCGTCGTGTTTGAAACCGAAACGGCGCGTACGTCGGCCATGGCCACCCCGCCCGAGGCTGAAGATCTTTTCAAGGAACTGGGAGCGGAAGGAACCTTGATGGGCATAGGCGTCGATCGCATGGACTACACCAAAGGAATCGTGGAACGTTTCCGGGGCATCGAGCGGTTCCTCGAAAAATATCCCGCCTACCAGAACAAGTTCAGTTTCGTCCAGATCGGCGCCCCGAGCCGGACCGACATCCAGCAATACCGCAACCTGGTGGAAGAGATTGAATCGGAGGCCCAGCGCATTAACAACCGGTTCCAGAGGGGCGCATGGAAACCGATCATCCTGCTCAAGCGGCATCACAGCCACCAGGAGATCGTGCGCTATTACAAAGCTGCCGATCTTTGTATGGTGACGTCACTGCACGACGGAATGAACCTGGTGGCCAAAGAGTTTGTGGCCAACCGCAACGACGGCCAGGGTGTTCTGATCCTGAGCCGCTTTACCGGGGCCTGCCGCGAGTTGCGCGACGCGCTGATCGTCAATCCGTACGACACCGAGCAACTGGCGGAAGCCATCCGCTTTGCTCTATCAATGGATCCGGAAGAGAAGAGGCTCCGGATGCAGCGCATGCGCCGCGTGATCCGCGAGCACAACATCTATCGCTGGGCGGCAAGCCTGGTCCGCGAACTTTCAGAAGTCCGGCTCGACAGGCCGGAACCGTTGAAGGTCCGGTAACAAAAACAGGCCTTCTTCCAGTGAAAGGCTGGTGAGCCTTTCCGGCCGTAACACGGGTCTCAACCTGTCGATATGAAAACAGCCAGATTGTCACGCCCCCGTTCACCCGATTCGAAAACGCCGAAGAGTTCACCCAAGTCTCGCCATTCCCATAACAGCCTGAATCCACAACACCTCTTTGACGGTTGGACCCAAGTGGACAGGCGCATCCGCCGAGCGAGGCACATTGTTGTGTTTCTCGATTTCGACGGCACCCTGGTGCGGCTGCGCCGGAAGCCCAAAGAAGTGTTTCTGGGAGCCCCGGCGCGGCGTGTGCTGCGCAAACTGGCCGCTCGCCGGGAGGTTACGCTCTGCTTCATCAGCGGGCGGCAGCTCGCCGACCTGCAGCAAAGGGCACGGGTGGAAGGCGCCATCTATTTCGGATTGCATGGCTGGCAGCGCAACAACGGGCAGCCGCCTGACATACCGGGCACGCCCAAGCTTCGTAAAGCCATGGATTGGGTCCGGCAGCAGGTCAGCGATATCCCGGGAATCAGAGTGGAAGACAAGGGAATCTGCTTCGGAATCCATTACCGCAACGCCCGCAAGCCGGCCGTGGAGAAAGCCGGCGCGCTCGTCAAAGAAGTTCTGGCCCGAATGGGACCGGGCTACGAATTAATGGCGGGCAAAAAGATCTGGGAAATCTATCCGAAGGACATGGGAAGCAAGGGGCTGGCGGCGAAGGACCTGCTCCAGCAGATCCCGGGCCGCAAGCTGGTGGTCTACGCCGGGGACGATACGACGGATGAAACAGCTTTTGCTTTGCTTCGAAATGGTGTCACAATACGGGTCGGTAAATACAGGGAAACGAAGGCGAACTTTTTCCTGCGCAGTCCGGCTGAGGTCCTGAGGTTTCTTGAGAAGCTGGAGGAAACGCTCACTTGACGAAAGCCCTTCACCCTTTCCAGTTTGCCACTGCGAGGTACCTGACCCGCATCTGCAACCAGAGGGCGACGCGCCTGGCGGAGTTGCAGAGGGGGCTTGCCGAGTGCAGCGACGCGTCCATCTTTTACCATACCTTTCACAGCCTTCGCCGCCACCATTTCCTGACCCAAGGTTTTTCAGACGACTTCGCCCAGTGGATCATGGCCGCCTGCAACCTGGCGGAACTCGCCGAGCAGCTGGCGTCTCTCGACCTGCGAGAATATTCCAATCTGACCAGCCTGCGCAATGACCTCCGGTCACGGGTGGCCGACTATTGCCAGGCCTTCCCCGAACGCGCCCAGCAAAAGGCGTTTGAGCCCTTTTACTTCTCAGAAGCCATCCAGGTCGCTCTCCCCCTGGGGATTGAGGCGCAGACGATCGAGGAATTCCAGCAGATTCTTGGCAAGCTCAGCAACGATTCATTCCACTTTCACTTCGTGACCTCAAGGTTGCGCCTTCACCTGCGCAATAACGATTTCTCGCTCTGGTTCTCCACGGCGCTGGGATTGGACGATTTGGCACGGCGAGCGAACCGTATCGACCTCTACATCAACACGCTGGAAGCAGCCCGCGCACAGCTTCTCGATATGGTCAGCCAGGAGATCAGCCCATGAACGATCCCAGGCGGGAATCGCGCACCGTCCACCTGGAAGATTATGTTCCGGTGGTGGGCGCGCCGGAAATCCAGGAACTGCGCGCTCTTGCCGCCCGGCTCCAAGGCCGGTCCGTGCAGATGGTGAACTCAACTTCCGTGGGGGGAGGCGTGGCTGAGATTTTGAGCCGGCTGGTCCCCCTGCTCAAGGAACTGGGGCTCAACATCCGCTGGGACGTGATGACAGGCGGCAATGACTTTTTTGAAGTCACCAAGGCGTTCCATAATGCGCTGCACGGAGCGCCTTATGAGAAGCCGCCTGAAAGCTTCGAAATTTTCCTGGCTTACAATGAGCAGAACCGGGCCCGGCTTGAGATGGACTCCGAGTTCACCGTCATCCATGATCCTCAGCCGGTGGCCCTGATCAACGGCCGCAAAGACCGCGCCGGGCACTGGATCTGGCGATGCCATATTGATCTGTCCCAGCCCAATCCAAAGGTGTGGGATTTTCTGCAGCCCTACGTGCTGCGTTATGATGGCGCCTTGTTTTCCTCGCCGGATTTCACCCATCCGCTACCGATCCCGCAGTATCTCTTTTATCCCAGCATCGATCCGCTCTCAGAAAAGAACCGCGACCTGACGCCGGAATTTATCAAGGGAGTCCTGGAAAGATTTGAAATTGACGCCCAGCGGCCGATCCTCACCCAGATTTCGCGCTTTGACCGGCTGAAGGACCCTGTCGGCGTCGTTCAGGCGTACAAAATCGTCAAACGCTATTTCGATTGCCAACTGGTTCTCGCCGGCGGCGGAGCGGCCGACGACCCGGAAGGCGGCAAAGTGCTCGACGAAGTCCGGGAGGTCTCGGCGGGCGATCCCGACATCTTCATCCTGGACCTGCCGCCGTGGAGCGCGCTTGAGATCAACGCCCTGCAGCGCGCTTCAACCATTGTGATTCAGAAAAGTCTCCGGGAAGGTTTTGGACTGACGGTAACGGAGGCGCTGTGGAAGAAGAAGCCGGTGGTCGCCTCAGCCGTGGGAGGGATTCCCATCCAGGTGATCCACAAGCAGACGGGGATGCTGGCGCACTCGGTGGAGGGCACCGCCTACCAGCTTCGGTACTTGCTCTCAAATCCTTCGATCGCCTCGCGGCTGGGACAGCATGGACATGATCATGTCCGCGAACAGTTCCTGATCACCAGCGCCTTGAGCCGTTACCTGACGCTGTTCCTGCACTCGCTGTCCCACGCCTGACGTCTCCTGTGACTCCATTTTCCCCTGTCCGGTTCGATGAACCTGCCACCCTGGAATCTGCCCCGGATTACTTTTTCAGTTCCGCTCTGGCTGAACGGACGGCTTCCAGGAATTTGCGGGCGTTGGCAGTGATGACTTCCGTCCTGCCCTCCCGGAGCGCCTTGCTTGAAACAAGTTCCCCGCCGGCGGCCACCGCGGCCGCCCCCGCCCGGATGTAATCGGGCGTTGTTTCAAGGGTGACGCCGCCGGTGGGAACAAATTCGATTTGCGGCAGGGGTCCACGGAGTGACTTAAGATATTTCGGCCCGCCCATTGCAGCGCATGGGAACACCTTCACCAGGTCCGCCCCTGCCTGCCAGGCCGTCACGATCTCGGTCGGCGTCAGAGCGCCGGGAATGCAGGCCTTGCTGTAACGCCGCGAGGTCTCGATGACCTTGACGTCGAGAGAAGGAGTGACAATAAACTCCGCTCCCGCCAGCAAAGCCGCGCGGCAGGTTTCCGAATCGAGCACCGTGCCCGCTCCCAGCAGCACGCTCTCGCCAAACTGCTCCACCACGCGTTCCATCACGCGAAGGGCGTTCGGCACGCCCATGGTAATCTCCACGACCGGGACACCTCCGGCGACAACCGCTTCCACCGCCTTGAAGGCATCCTCCTGATTCGATACGCGGACGATGGGAACAACTCCCACTTCCCGAAGCCGGCTTAACACTTTCTCTCTGCACCAAGACATGGCTGAATCCTCTCATTCAAAATGGCAACGCACGATGGCCTTCAAGGGCTGGATCGCCGGGAAGGACTGCCGCTCCGTGGACCCGGCAGGCCTTCACTCGACAGAGTCAGGCCTAGCGGGCCACGCGCAGACTTGCGCCTTTCAACAGCTTTTCCACTTCCTCCAGCGTCGCCCAGTTAAAGTCGCCCGGGATGGTCTGCTTCAGCGAACTGAAGGCGTTCCCGTAGCGCACGGCGGCATCGTAGGAATTTTTTGCCAGGTAGCCGTAAATAAATCCGGCGCTGAAGGAATCACCGCCGCCGACGCGGTCAACAATCTCCAGGTCATACTTGATATCGTCATAAAACTTGCCGTCGGCGTAAGCAATGGACGTCCAGGTGTTTCGCCACACCAGGGGGTTTTCGCGCAGGGTGATGGCCACGGCCTTGAACCTGAATTTTTCCTGCAGGCGCTGGGCGACTTCCTTGTAGCTGCCGGCTGTGATCTCTTTGAATCCCTGGTCGTCCTTTGTTCCCGACGCCTTGATCTTGAAGACCACGCTCGTATCTTCTTCCGTGGTGATCAGGACATCCACGAATTCCATCAACGGCTCCTGCACCGTCTGTGCTTTGTCCGGTGACCAGAGCTTTCCGCGGTAGTTCAGGTCGTAGCTGACCGTAACGCCGGCACGTTTTGCCGCCTCCAGAGCTTCACGCGTGACCGCGGCCGCCGAATCGCTCAGCGCGGGAGTGATGCCGCTGGTGTGGAACCATCTGGCTCCCGCAAACACTTTCTTCCAGTCCACCTCACCGGGTTTGATGGTGGAGATGGCCGAATATGCGCGGTCATAGAGAACGGAACTCGGCCGGGGCGCCGCACCAAATTCCACGAAATAGAGGCCGAGCCTTCCACCTTCCGTCCAGACAATCTGCGAGGTCTCAACGCCGGCCTGCCGCGCCCGATTCTCCAGCAGGCGGGCCAGGGCGTTCCTGGGCAGGCGGGAAATCCAGCTGCTCGTTAGCCCCAGCCTGCTGACGCCCACCGCCACATTCAATTCGCCGCCGCCAACCTGGACGTCGAGAGAATGGGTCTGCTCCAGCCGCTGGAAGTGGGGGGGCGCAAGCCGAATCATGGCTTCGCCAAAGGTTACAACATCCGCCATAAAAGTATCCTCCGCTTTGAGTTCAAGCTAAACTGGTAAATATAAGACTTTCCGGGAAAAAATTCAGCCACTTTCGTGATTCCGTCTGCGAAAAGGCCCTCAGGCCCACGGAATACGCCCTGCGATGGACCGCAGGTTGGCGGACTCATCATCACCTTTGGCGGCTGTGCCTATCTCGTTCCAGTATACTCCGTAAGGTGCCGCGAACGTTGACTTCGGCTCTTCGGCAAGGGTAGAGTAAACATTTGTCCCAGTCGCGATTTTCCGCTTCGAGCACAACAACCTGCATTGGGGAAATAAGGTGAAGGAAAGCCAGGTTTTAAGGACCATTATCGCTGCCCGCCGGCGTCGCATTGAGGAAGTGCGCGCCAGCGTTCCCCTGGTCGGCCTTCGCCAGACGGCAGAAGCGCGATCCGATTTCCGGGATTTTTCCGGGGCGCTCTCGGGTAAGAAGTTGAGCGTGATCGCGGAGCTCAAGAAAGCCTCGCCCTCGCGAGGGCTGCTGCGGCCGGAGTTTCACCCCCCGGAAATCGCGCAGGCCTACCAGCAGGCGGGGGCTTCGGCGCTATCCGTGTTGACGGAAGAAGAGTTTTTCCAGGGATCGCTCAATGACCTGAAGGCCGCGCGCGGCGCGGCCAGCCTGCCCGTCCTGCGCAAGGACTTTATTGTTGACGAATACCAGGTTTACGAATCCGCGGCCGCGGGAGCTGACGCACTCCTGTTGATTGTCGCGGCGCTTGAGGACAGGGACTTGAAGCAACTCCTTGCACTTTCCCAGCGGTTGCGTGTGGCCGCCCTGGTGGAGGTCCACACGGCGCAGGAACTTGAACGAGGCCTCGCCGCCGGCGCGCAAATCATCGGAGTCAACAACCGCAACCTGAGCACGCTTGAGGTCAGCCTGGAAACGTCATTGCGGCTTCGCGACAAAATTCCCCCGCCGTGCCTGGCCGTCAGCGAGAGCGGCATCAAGTGCGGCGGGGATTTGGAAAGCCTTGCAGAAGCAGGATTCAACGCTGTGCTGATCGGCGAGCACCTGATGCTGGCGGAAGATCCGGGAAAAGAATTGTCACGACTTCTCAGCAGCGCGCCAACTCTGAAAATGGCCGGAGTCTGACCCGATGCCGACCCGGATCAAAGTCTGCGGAATCACTCGCCTGGAAGATGCCCTGCTGGCCGTCGAACTCGGGGCCGACGCGCTGGGCTTCAACTTTTACAGACCTTCACCGCGTTATATTGCCCCGGAGACGGCCCGCCACATCATCGGGCGCCTGCCGCCGTTTGTGACGCCGGTTGGAGTCTACGCGAACGAAACAGACATGGACCACGTCACTGCCATCGCTGCTGAAGCCGGGGTGGGCGCCATTCAACTCCACGGTCCGCAGTTCCCTGAGCTTGCCGGGCCGCCTGCCGGCTACTCTTTGATCCGTGCGGTGGCTGTGGGAGAGGATTTTACTGCCGAGTCGCTTGCAGCATTCCAGGCGAATGCCTTTCTTCTGGATGCCCTTCATCCACGGTTGAGCGGCGGAACGGGAAAGCCCTTTGACTGGGAACTGGCGCGCGACGCCCGCAGGTATGGCGACATCATCCTGGCCGGCGGTTTGAATCCCGGCAACGTAGGACGCGCCATTCAGGAGGTTCGCCCCTACGCCGTCGACGTGGCGAGCGGCGTGGAATCCGCGCCGGGGCAAAAGGACCCCGCGCTGCTTCGCGCGTTTTTTGCTGCGGTGCAGGAAGCCGACCGCAAATTCTGAGTTATCTGTGTTGAAATGGAAGTGAACAAAATGCCGGACGCGCAACAGACAACAACCGGGCCTGACGTTCACGGGCGCTTTGGAGAATTTGGCGGGCGCTACGTGCCGGAAACCCTGATGCACCCCATCGAGCAGCTTGAGCGCGCATACGAAGAGGCCAGGAACGACCCGGCTTTCCAGGCGGAATTCAAGCGGCTGCTGCGGTACTACGCCGGGCGCCCCACACCGCTCTACCATGCCGAACGCCTGACCAGGCATCTGGGCGGCGCGCAGATTTACCTGAAGCGCGAGGACCTGCTCCACACCGGCGCACACAAGATCAACAACTGCATTGGCCAGGGACTGCTGGCGGTGCGCATGGGCAAGACCCGGCTGATAGCCGAAACCGGAGCCGGCCAGCACGGCGTGGCCACGGCCACGGTGGCGGCGCTTCTGGGTCTCGAGTGCCGCGTTTACATGGGCGAAGAAGATATGGCCAGGCAATCGCCAAACGTCTTCCGCATGCGCCTGCTGGGCGCGGAAGTGGTGGGAGTGAGCTCCGGATCCAGGACACTGAAGGACGCCATCAACGAGGGCATGCGCGACTGGGTTGCCAACATTGAAAACACTCACTACCTGATGGGCTCGGTGCTGGGGCCGCACCCCTACCCGATGATGGTTCGTGACTTCCAGCGCGTGATCGGGCAGGAGGCGCGCCGGCAGATCCTTGAACTTGCCGGACGCCTGCCGGACTGCCTCTTCGCCTGCGTGGGCGGCGGCAGCAATTCCATCGGATTGTTTTTCGACTTTATCCCCGACGCCGCGGTCAAAATGGTCGGAGTTGAAGCCGGAGGGCGGTCGCTCGGCCTGGGTGAGCACGCCGCGCGCTTTTCCGGCGGCAAGCCCGGAGTGCTGCACGGCACCTACACTTACGTGCTGCAGGACGCAGACGGCATGATATCGAAAACGCACTCGGTCTCAGCCGGCCTCGACTACCCGGCCGTCGGTCCCGAACACGCGGCTCTCCACCAGCAGGGCCGGGTGGAATATACTCATGCCGGGGACCAGGAAGCGCTGGAGGCCGCGTGCCTGCTGGCGCGGACAGAAGGGATTATTCCCGCGCTCGAATCCTCGCACGCATTGGCGGAAGTGGTGAAGCGCGCGCCCGGCGCCGCGAAGGATGCGATTTTTGTGGTCAATCTTTCCGGCCGGGGTGACAAAGACCTGGGCATTTTCCAGTCCGCGGGAATTTTGTAAAGCCAGGAGGTTTCAATTTCGTTCGATATGCCTACTCTTTCGACATCGCGAATTCAGGAGAAGTTCCGGCAGCTCCGCGAGGCCAACGCCCGGGGCCTGGTAATTTATCTGACCGCCGGCGATCCATCCCTTGAGGCCACGGGCGACCTGCTCGAAGCAGTTGAACGCGGGGGCGCGGACATCATCGAACTCGGCATTCCCTTCTCCGACCCGCTGGCGGATGGCCCCGTCATCCAGCGGGCGTCGGAACGCGCACTGGCGAGCGGCACAAGCCTTCACAAAGTGCTCGAAGCGATTCCGGAATGGAGAAAGCGGGTCAAAACCCCGCTGGTCCTTTTCAGCTATTACAACCCGATCCTGCAATACGGCCTGGAGAACTTCGCTCGCGACGCCAGCAAGGCCGGCGCGGACGGAGCGCTCGCCGTCGACCTGTCTCCGGAAGAGGCCGGTCCTTACATTGAAACAATGCGGAAGTGGAACCTGGACACTATTTTCCTTGCCGCACCCACCTCCACCGATGAACGGCTGCGGCGGGTCGCCGATGCTTCCACAGGCTTTCTCTATCTCGTTGCGCGCGCCGGCGTGACGGGCGAGCGCAGCCAGGTGTCACAAAGCACCCGGCCGCTGATCGAGCGCGTCAGGAAAATGACCCGGCTGCCGCTTGCCGTCGGCTTCGGCCTTTCCAGCCCGGAGCAAATCCGATCCGTACAGGAACTGGCGGACGCTGCGGTGGTGGGAAGCGCCGTGGTTCGAACCATCGAAGAACATTTTTCCAGCGAGGGCGCAGCAGCGATAGAACGCTACGTGCGCTGGCTCAAACAAGGCAGAGGGAGTTCACCTGCATGAGTGATTTGGACGACTGGCGCAAAAGAATCGACGAGATCGACCAGCAGCTGGTGAAGCTGCTGAATGAGCGCTCGAAGTGCGCGGTGGAAATCGGGCACCTGAAAAAGAAGTTGAATCTGGCTGCCTGGCAGCCGGACCGGGAAGCTCATATCCTGCGCAACATCGTGAAGTCCAATCCCGGCCCGCTGGATGATGCTGCGGTCCGACGCCTTTTTGAGCGTATCATTGATGAAGCGAGGTCTCTGGAGCGCCACTCGATGGAGTCTTCGGCCGATGAAAACGAGGCCAAGGAGTAACGGGAATGGTGGTAGTGATGGAAGAAGGCGCAACGGAAGAGCAAATCCAGCATGTCATTGACCGCTTGATGAAAATGGGTTTTGACGCCCACCGCTCAACGGGGATCCGCCAGACGGTGATCGGGGCCGTGGGAGCGAAGATCGACTTTGACGCTCGCGACATCGAGCTGATCGACGGCGTCGAAGAGGTCGTCAGGATCACGGCGCCTTACAAGCTGGCCAGCCGCCACTTCCGGCCGGAAGGCTCAGTGATCGAGCTCGGCAAAGGTATTTCCGTTGGAGGCAAACGTGTTTGCGTGATGGCGGGGCCCTGCAGCATTGAGAGCGAAGCCCAGGTTGACGCCATCGCGGCCCGGGTGAAGGAAATGGGCGCAACCGTACTGCGCGGCGGGGCCTTCAAGCCCCGGTCTTCCCCTTACAGCTTTCAGGGGCTGGGGTTGCCTGGTCTCAAAATGATGCGCGAGGCTGCGGACAGGCACGGGTTGCTGGTCATTTCGGAAGTCATGGACCACACACAGATTCCCGCCATGCTCGACAGCGTTGACGTCTTCCAGGTGGGCGCACGGAGCATGCAGAACTACAATCTGCTCAAGGAGCTGGGAAAGGTATCCAAGCCGGTCCTGCTGAAGCGAGGTATTTCCGCCACCATCGAAGAACTGCTGCTTTCGGCGGAATACATTATGTCCGGCGGCAACTACAACGTGGTCCTCTGTGAGCGCGGGATTCGAACGTTCGAGAACGCCACCCGCAACACCCTGGACATTTCCGCCATTCCGGTCATCCAGAAACTATCGCACCTGCCGATCGTCGTCGATCCCTCGCACGGCACCGGGAGGCGCGACAAGGTGCCCCCCATGGCGCGCGCGGCAGTGGCCGCCGGGGCCGACGGCCTGTTGATTGAGGTCCACTCGGATCCGGAAAAGGCGCTGAGCGACGGCGCGCAGTCGCTCTACCTGGAACAGTTTGAGCAGTTGATGAATGAATTACGAATGATCGCACCCGCGGTGGGAAGGACCATCTGAGGCCCCGCCGCGCAAGGGAATGATTCCCCGTGGAACCTACCGAACCATTTTTCAAACGGATTTCTATTGTCGGACTGGGCCTCATCGGAGGTTCCTGGGCGCTGGCTCTAAAGGAGCTGGGTTACGCCGCACACCGCGTGGGATTTGACGTCCCGGACGTTTTGAAGCAGGCGGTCCAGTCCGGCGCCGTCCATGAAGCCGCGGAGGACATTGACGAGGCCGTTCGAAATGCCGACCTGGTGATTCTGGCAACCCCTGTGGGGAAAATCCTCGAATGGCTCCCCCGGCTGAAATCGTCCGTGCCATCGCACGCGCTCATCACAGACGTCGGCAGCACCAAGCAGCGCATTATAGATTGTGCAAAGGAACTGCCGGCCGGCGGGGCGATGTTTCTGGGCGGGCATCCTCTGGCCGGCAAGGAACGCTCCGGCTTTCAGTTTGCTGACGCGGCGCTGTTTCGAAACGCCTGCTACGCCATTGTTCCAACTTCGGCGGCGGACATGGAAGACGGGCGCGCCAGGGCCTTTGTCCGTCTGGTCGAATCGCTTGGAGCGAAACCCTGTGTAATGGACGCCGCCGGCCACGACGTGGCGGTGGCCTACCTTTCACACATGCCGCAGCTACTTTCAACGGGACTGGCCGGCCTGATGGAGGAAAAAGCCGGCCAGGCAGACCTGCCGCTGCAACTGGCAGGCTCCGGCTTCCGCGATCTGACCCGCCTGGCGGAAAGCCCTTATTCGATGTGGCGCGATATCTGCCTGACCAACACTGAAAATATTCGGTCCGCGCTCGACGCGATGATCCAAAAACTTGATACCATAAAGACACATCTCAGCACCCGGGAGCTTGAGCGCGAATTCGACCAGGCGCGCAGACTGCGCGAAAGGTTGCGCGAAAAGGATTGAACCGGACCACGGGTTTAGCCCTGGCCAAACAACCCGGCTGAAGTAGAAAACGGGGCGCACATGAACAAGGTCTGCACCAACGCCGACGCCGCCGTTGCCGACATCCAGGACGGCGCCACCATCATGGTGGGCGGTTTCGGGCTCTGCGGAATTCCTGAAAATCTCATTGAAGCTCTGCAGCGCAGGGGCGTCAGGAACCTGACCGTGATCAGCAACAACGCCGGCACCAGCGAATTCGGCCTGGGCCCGCTTCTGCAGACACGCCAGATCCGGAAACTCATTGGAACTTACGTGGGCGAAAACAAGGTGCTTGAGGACCAGGTGCTGAACAACGAAATCGACATGGAACTTAACCCGCAGGGCACCCTGGCTGAACGCATTCGTGCCGGGGGCGCGGGCATTCCGGCCTTTTACACCCCCACCGGGGTCGGAACCGTTGTCGCCGAAGGGAAAGAAATCAGGGAATTCGACGGCCGCCAATACGTTCTGGAGAACGCCTTGACGGCGGACTTCGCCCTGGTCAAAGCCTGGAAAGGCGACCGCTGGGGCAATCTCGTTTATCGCAAGACGGCGCGAAATTTTAATCCCATGATGGCCACGGCAGCCCGGATCACCATTGCAGAGGTTGAGGAACTGGTCGAACTCGGAGACCTGGATTCCGACGGCATCGTCACCCCGGGGATCTATGTCAACCGCATTCTGCAGGGCTTTCATTATGCGAAGCGGATTGAACGCCGGACGGTGAGGGAAAAAGCCTGATGGATAAGCGGGAATTGATTGCGCGGCGGGTGGCGCAGGAACTCCAGGACGGCTTCTACGTCAATCTTGGAATCGGCATCCCCACTCTGGTCTCCAATTACATTCCTGTCGGCATCGAAGTGATTCTGCAGTCGGAAAACGGCATGCTGGGCGTGGGTCCCTTTCCGCTGGAGGACGAAGTGGACCCTGACCTGATCAACGCCGGCAAGGAAACCGTATCAGAGCTTCAAGGCACCGCTTATATGTCCAGCGCCGAGTCCTTCGCTATGATTCGCGGCGGCCACATTGACCTGACGGTGCTGGGGGCCATGGAGGTTGATCAGCGGGGCGACCTGGCCAGCTGGATGATTCCCGGCAAGATGGTGAAAGGCATGGGCGGCAGCATGGACCTGGTGTCAGGCGCCAGACGCGTCATCGTTGCCATGGAACATACAACGCGGGACGGGCGGCCGAAAATTCTGAGGAAGTGCACCCTGCCTCTGACGGGAACGCGCGTCGTCCAATCCATTGTGACGGAACTGGCCATGATGGAAATAACGCCGGAAGGACTGCTGGTTCAGGAACTGGCGCCGGGAGTCACCTTTGAAGAGGTCCAGAAGCGCAGCGAGCCGGAATTGAAATTAGTTTCAAATCCCGGAACCTATCGTGTCTGACCGGCCCGCTGAGGTTTCAGTGCGCGTCTGAAGGTGAACCAGGAACCTGCCGGAACAGACAGCCTTTGTTTCATCCAGCAGGCAGAGGGATGTTTTCGGTGCCGCCCTTGAGGAACCGGCGCCCGGCCACCGGCTTATAGGATTTTGGAGGAGACAACTTTGCAGGTGCAAACGTCGATGTCCTCACGCGTACTCACAACGGCCAACCAGATTACGATTCTGCGCCTGGCCTTTGTCCCCGTATTCGCCATTCTGGTGGTGGGCCGGCACGATGTCGGGGCGCTGGCGGTGATGGCCGCGGCCGCGTTCTCCGACATTCTTGACGGCACGGTTGCCAGGGTCTTCCGGCAGGTCTCGCCGCTCGGAGTGGCGCTCGACCCGATCGCCGACAAGGTGCTGCTGAGCACGGCGTTTGTGACGCTTTCATTCCGGGGCGCCCTGCCCTGGTGGCTCACCATCATGGCGTTGAGCCGGGACGGCGTCATCCTGATCACCGCCCTGCTCATCACCCTGGTGGCAGGTTACCGCCCCTTTTATCCCACCGCGCTGGGCAAGGCCTCGACGGTGGTCCAGTCCATCACCATCTTCGCGGCGCTATGTCTCCTGGCCCGGGTCCCGTGGGTGACGGGCGCGGTGGTTGAGTTTTGCACTTTTGTCGCCGCCGCCATCACCGTGGCCTCAGGCTTTCACTACCTGCTCGTCGTCCAGAAACGTTACTCGCGCCGCGAGGAAGAGTCGGCTTAGCCAGACGCCCGATCGTCCGGAATACGAATTTGCTTGACTATTGTGGCCTAGCATGGTAGTCTTCCTGATGGAGAAGGGGTTGTATCGCGAATTTAGCCAGTCTGGATGGACTCTTAATTTGGCCGTAATCCTTTGAAAACAATTAGTCGATAGTTTGGAACTAAAAATGTGGGACAAAAAACACGTTTTTTGAAAAACAAACCCGAGAGGTTGTTGAAAACAAAGGATCCGGCCAAAAAACAAACCCAAACGAACCTAAAAACGAAGCTGAGAAGTTGTTGAAAACACGTACCTGTTGAAAAAACGAACCTAAAACGAACCTAAAACGAACCGGAGAATCGATTCGCCATTGCCTAGCCTGTAGCCTTCCCTCCAGCCTGCTTTTTGCTCCCTGATCAGCGCTATGACATGGAACCGCTCAGAACCTGACGTTGAATTCAACGCACCACACAGGAAGCGTAGCGGCAAGTTTGCCTGGCCACGTGGGTGCGTGAAGCCGCCGCTACAATGCGCAAGGCTGGCGCCGGCGAACAGCCAAATTGACGCCCCCCATGGCAAAGAGTAGACTGGACAGTTCATCGCCAGACGGCTGGAAGCTCATCACTTTTGGCCATACCTGTCCCCCCAAGGAGCGAACCGTGGCAACCTCTTCCATTGATTACTTGCAAGCAAACAGGGACCAGTTCCTCGATGGTTTGAAGAACCTGCTCAGAATTCCCAGCATCAGCACCCTCGCCGAGCACAAGCCCGACATTCGCCGCACGGCAGAATCCATAGCCGATGAACTCCGCCAGATGGGCATGCGCGGCGTCGAAATCATTGAGGGGAAACCCGGCCAGAATCCACTGATCTACGCGGAGTGGCTGGAGGCGCCCGGCAAGCCGACGCTCCTGCTCTACGGGCACTACGACGTCCAGCCTCCCGACCCGCTGGACGAATGGACCACGCCGCCGTTCGAGCCCACCATCCGCGGGAAGGACATCTTTGCGCGAGGGTCTTCTGACGACAAAGGCCAGACCTACATTCTGCTGAAGGCGGTGGAATGCTTCCTGCGAAGCGAAGGCAGGCTGCCCGTCAACGTCAAGTTTCTGATTGAGGGCGAGGAAGAAGTTGGGGGAGAACACATCGAGGAGTACGTTCCGCTGAACAGCGCACGCCTGAAAGCCGACGCCGCCATCGTCTGTGACACCGAGATGTTTGCGCCCGGCCTGCCAACCCTCACCACGGGGCTTCGCGGCCTGATCTATACGGAAGTGGAAGCGCGCGGGGCCAGCCATGATCTGCATTCCGGAATGTACGGCGGAGCGGCTCCCAATCCCATGCAGGCGCTGGCTGAAATCATCGCCCGCCTCAAGGGGCCCGACGGCAAGATCCGCATTCCCGGATTTTATCAGGACGTGCGCAAGCCCAGCCGAAAAGAACTGGAAGCCTGGAAGGGGCTGCCCTTTAAAGAAAGCGCCTTCCTGAAAAAGGAAGTCGGCTCTTCGGCGTTGACGGGAGAGAAGAACTATTCCGTGCTCGAGCGCCTGTGGGCGCGGCCTACTCTTGAAGTGCACGGCATTCGCGGCGGCTTCGTCGGAGAAGGAGCGAAGACGGTCATCCCCGCCGTGGCGACGGCCAAAATCAGCATGCGGCTTGTTCCGGATATGAATCCGAAGGAAGTGCTCCGGCAGTTCACCGCCGCGGTGAAAAAACACACGCCCAGGGGAATCAAGACTACGGTGCGAAACTTCGGTGTGGCGCCGGCTTCAGTGGTTTCAACCGACAGCCCCTACATTGCCGCAGCCGCGGAAGCCATGCAGAAAGTCTTTAAGAAGAAGACGGTTTACATGCGCTCCGGGGGCTCCATTCCCATCGTCGGCATTTTCCTCCAGCATTTGAAAATTCCAAGCATCATGATGGGATTCGGCCTGCCGGATGACAATCTCCATGCGCCCAACGAGAAATTCCATCTGCCCAATTTCTATGGCGGCATTGAAGCAGTCATCCGCTATTTTGAACTTCTGGGAGAATAGCATCGCCTGCCACCAGCCGGTTCCCGGGGGAACACCCCATTCCCAATTGCGCAGGGTCCTGAAGAGGCGGTTGCGGCCCGCGCAATTTCCCGCAGGCGCGCAATCAGCCCTGCCGGCCGCGGTTGCAGCGGACATCCTCTGGAAAGGACGGGAGAAATGATGGGTGAATTGAAACGACACGGATGGCGGATCGCGATTTCAGTTCTGTTGTTCACCGCCGCGCTTGTTGCGCTGCGCCCGAGAACCTTCGCCGACGAAGGCATGTGGACTTTCGACAATCCTCCACTGAAGCAGCTGAGGGAGCGCTATGGGTTTACACCCACCAGTGCCTGGCTCGATCATGTCCGCCTCTCCAGCGTGCGATTCAATGACGGCGGCTCGGGATCATTCGTCAGCCCGCACGGCCTGGTGCTGACCAACCACCACGTGGCGCTGTTCCAGTTGCAGAAGCTGTCGACGGCCGGGCATGACTACGCCAGCGGAGTTTTCTATGCCCACACCGAAGCACAGGAACTGAAGTGTCCTGACCTGGAACTGAACGTTTTGATGTCGATGGAAAACGTGACGGCCCGGGTGATGGCGGCCCAGAAACCCGCCATGAGCGCCGCCGATGCGCTGAAGGCCCGCCGGGCGGTAATCGCCAAAATCCAGAAAGAGAGTCTCGATTCCACCGGGCTGCGCTCCGACGTGGTTCAACTCTACCAGGGAAGCGAATACTGGCTCTATCGATATAAGAAGTATACCGACGTGCGGCTGGTCTTTGCCCCTTCGCAGCAGATCGCCTTTTTCGGCGGCGATCCGGACAACTTTACCTACCCGCGCTACGACCTCGACTTCGCGCTTTTCCGGGTCTACGAAAACGGCAAGCCCGTCGAAAGCAGGAACTACCTGAGGTGGGACCCCCAGGGCCCGGCGGACGATGCGCTGGTCTTTGTCTCCGGCAATCCCGGCTCGACCGGCCGGCAGGATACGCTGTCGCAACTTGAACTGTTGCGCGACCACATGTTCCCGCTCTCCCTCCATATCCTCAACCGGCGGCTTGCAACGCTCGAACGGTATTCCGCCCAGGGCAAAGAGCAGGCGCGCCAGGCTTCCAGCAGCATCTTCTTCCTCCAGAACTCCCTGAAGGCCTATACCGGGATGGAAGACGGCTTGCGCAACCCGGAACTGATGGCGAAAAAGGAAAAGGAGGAAAACGACCTCCGCGCACGGTTTGCGGCACATCCCAGGTTGCAAGAAGAATACGGCGGCGCCTGGAAGGAAATCGCCTCGGCGGAAAAGAAGCTGGCGGCGAACCTGAAGCCCTACCGCTTCCAATCGATTGGCGGAGCGCCGCTGGCAGCAGAGGCGCTGACCATCGTTCAATACGTCCAGGAGGTCCGGAAGCCCGATGGTGAACGCCTTCCGGGTTTCCACGACTCGCAACTCACTTCCCTTCGGTATCAGCTCTTTTCATCTGCCCCGTTCTACCTTCCCATGGAGCAGGCGATGCTGGCCAGCACCCTGGCGCAATCGAGTGAAGAACTCGGCCCGAATGACCCGTTTGTGCAAGCGGCCCTGCAGGGGAAATCCCCACAGGAAGTGGCGCGCGAGGCTTTTGCGGGAACAGAAATGGGCGACGCGGCATCCCGCAAATCGCTGGTTGAGGGCGGGGCGGCGGCTGTCGAATCCTCCAAAGACCCACTGATCGCCCTCGCCCGGAGAATCAATCCCGAGATTGTTGCGATGATCAGGTGGCACGAAGACAACATTGAAAGCGTAGTAACGCGGGCGGGAGAAAAGATCGGCAAAGCGCGATTCGCGGTGTACGGAAAGAGCCTGTACCCCGACGCAACCTTCACTCCGCGGCTGGCCTACGGCACGGTGAAGGGCTACCCGATAAACGGAACCGAGGCGCCCCCGCACACGACGTTCTACGGCCTCTACGACCGAGCCTACAGCTTTAGCCTCAAGCCGCCCTTCAACCTGCCCGGCCTCTGGCTGAACTCAGAACAGAAACTTGACCTGAAAACGCCGTTGGACTTTGTGACCACCTGCGACGTGGTGGGTGGCAACTCCGGGTCGCCCGTTATCAACCGCAACGGCAATGTGGTGGGACTGATCTTCGACGGCAACATCGAAAGCCTGGCCGGCTACTTCGTCTACAACGAGAAGGACAATCGCTCTGTGGCTGTGGCCACCACAGCTATTATCGAGGCGCTGCGCAAGGTCTATGACGCCGGCCCCCTGGCCAATGAACTGGAAGGAAAATCTCCGTAACAAGAGGACGCCGGCGCTACGATGGCGATCCGGCCGTGGGCCCTTGCGCTGGCTACCGGAAAACCACGTGCCGGGGCCTGGGCATGGGAACATTGCCTTTCCGGTCCCGCCATAGGATACGGTTGAGTTCCGCGGCGTTGTCCTGGTCAGCATGGACAAAGTCCATCCGCGCAGACGCACGCGCGCCGGGTGCCCTGGGGGAATTCTTTTCATAGATCAGCCCGTTCTTCTGGTTCCGAAAATCGGCGGCAAAGGCGGGCTGGTTTCCGGGCCCCGAAAATTCAGGAGCCATCACCGGCGCCTGGGCATCGTTGTTGTTCATGGGCGGCAGGCCCAGCAGGGATTCCATGGTACGGACCGTGCTGACCGTGGTGTAGAAATCGTGATCAACAAAAGGATGGCTGGAGGAACCCTGGGAATATTTGCTGATCACCAGCATGGTGCTGCGATGAGCGTCCACGTGGTCGGGGCCATCCTGGGCGTCGTCTTCCAGAACGAAGATCGCCGTGTCATCCCAGTACGGGCTGTGCGAGACCGCGTCAACCACGCGGCCAACCGCCAGATCGTTGTCGGCAACGGAAGCCGAAGGGGTCGGCATGCCGGAGGATGTGCCGGCCGTGTGGTCATTCGGCAGCCGGAGAATCACAAACTGCGGCAGGGTCTCGCCATGGCCGGTCTGGCGCGCTTTGACAAATCCATTGAGTTCGTTCAGGAATTCGTCGGCGCGCAACTGGTCCGGATAATCAAGCCGGAAGTCCGCAAACTTCGGATCAAAGTGCCCCTGCAATTCGGGCTTGGTGGCCTCATCATACGCAATCATCGGAACAGGCCAGGGCCAGGGGCTGGCCGACCCGCGCGGATCTCCCACGCCGGAAGGCAGAGGCTGGCCCGGGAAGACCGCCCTCTGGCGGCAGGCGCCGCGCGAAGCGAGCGGGGTTCCGGCCTTGGGGGAAGCGCCTGTTTCGCCCTTGTCGCACCAGTGTGTCGTGACAAATTCCCCATAGTTTCGATGGCTCAGCCCGTTGCGCGCAACGTCTGCCCAGATGTATTCTGTGCCCGGATCGTCAACGTCCGGAATGTTTTCAGCAAGCGGATTGTGCCCCAGCACTTCGCCCTCAAAGTCGTACGTCCGTTCACCGCCCCGGTAGCCAATCTGCCAGGTTCGCTCGTTATAATCGCTGGTGATCGCGGCCATCGACCAGACGTGCCCGTCGCCCGAGACCTCGCCGCTGCAATAGAAATTGTCAATCACGCCAAACTGTCTGGCCAGCGTGTGCTGGTTCGGAGTAACGTTTTCACCGTACATGCACAGGGAAGGATCGCCGTTGCCGGGCTTCAGATCTCCGAAAATCTGATCGTACGTGCGGTTTTCCTTGATGATGTAAATCACGTGGTGAATGGGGCCTTTGCCGCCATTGAAGAGAACCTGCTCCCTGGACTTTGCCTGCATCAGGTTGCTGAGCTCCACCTCATGGGTAAATTCGGCAAGTCGGTTTTGAACATCGCTCATTCCCACCACCGCAACCGAACCGTGCAGCAATGCCGCGATGTAGGGATAGCTTCTCTTTCCTCTCGGCCGTACCTTGACCCGCGGCCCTGCGTTCGGCCCCGATCCTTCTCCTTTTCCAGTGACGATCATCAGATCGCCTTCATGCGCCGCAAGCGCGGTCGGATACCACTCGGTGGGAATAAATCCCATCGCCTTTTGCGGAGTGGACACACTGAGCGATTGGGGGCCCAGGTTGCTCATGTCAAAAACGGCCACAGCATCCGCGGAAGCGTCCGCCACAAACAACCGTTTGCCCTCTGCGCTCTGGGCAAGCGCGTCGGGGTAAGTGCCGCCATATTGCTGCTCGGGCAGTTCCGTGGAGAGCAAGCCTGCCAGTTCGCCCTTTTCAACGTCAACCACCGCCACGCGGTCGCTGTTGGTGAGCGTGACGTAGAGGTATTTCTGGTCCGGGCTCAGCAACATCGCCGTGGGATGCGAGCCGGGCGCCACCGGAGACTTCGGCTCCAGGAGCGGAATGCGGCGAACCACCTGGCCGGTTTCCAGGTTCAGTTCGGCAATCGCCGAGGCATTCCAGAGCGAGCAGAATCCAATTTTCCCATCGCGCGTTGCAGCCACGCCCACCGGGAAAGCAGCGGGCACAACGGCTGCGGTGCTCAGAGGAAACCGCTGGAGAACCTTGCCGCTTTCTGTGTCCAGCACGATGGCGTCGTCAGCCAGATTTTCCGCCACCAGCAGCTTTTCGCTGCCCGTGCCAGGAAGCACCGCAAGCCCCGCCGGATAAGAAATCGCCATGCCTTTGGGCAGTTCCTTCGAATCCACGACTGTTTTCTTACCGCGGGCCAGAGGAGCGAGGGGAATCTTGATGAAGCTATCCGGCGTGAGCCTTCCCGCCTTGAATGAGTAGACCGCAATGCCGTTGCCGGTGTCGTTGGGTTTCCTGCCGAGAGGGTCCGTGAGCGACGACATTGATGCATAGAGCCTGCTTCCGTCGTGGCTGAAGGCAAGACCCAGGTAGTAGGTTTGTCCGGCGCGCTGGCCCAGGCGTGAGTCAGGAAAATCTGAAACCTTGCGAGTCGAAAGATCGAGTATCGCAATCGATTGCTGAAAACCGGATTGCTCTGTTCCATAGCCGTTGTTCAGGATCGCCAGATACCGGCCGTCGGGACTCAACGCATCAGCCGTGGGGAAGCTGTTGGTTGGCTGAGGATGGCCCGGAACCGGAACATAAAGCGCCTTGCTGGAAGGGAGATTAATGGAGCGCGGCTGAGCCTTTTCAGGTCGCCTCGCCAGTTGAAAAACAACGACGACGACAACAACAAGTATTGCAAGGACAACAAGCAAGGTACGCAATTTCATTGGGCCACACTCCTACGGACTTATGAAGAGTGCGCATTATCTCACAATTCGGGCTCAATAAAACAGGCTGCAACGCAATCTTAACAGAGTACGGGAAGGGACAATCATCCGACAGGAAACTGGAAGAGCAAGCTGTTTGCGGAAAAGCAAAGGAAGAACAATGCTGTGAATTTGCCGAGGTCAACAACGCGCCGTTCGGGCATCTTTCAGCCCGTACGGCGCCTTCGACACAATCAGATTGAAGGACTCCCGGTTGCCACTATTCTTCAGGCTCCGGCGGCAGTCCCGGCTGCTGCGTGGCAGCTTCCTCGGCCGCTTTCTTACGGCGCTCGGCGCGCCTGGCCCGCAATTCGGCCCGCTGCTCCAACACCTTGGTTCCCACCAGTTCCAGCACGGCCGTGTCGGCTCCGTCGCCGCTTCGCCACCCGGTCCGCACAATGCGGGTGTACCCACCGTTGCGCGACTCGTAGCGCTTTGCGATGTCGCCGAACAGCTTTTTCACCGCCGCAGCGCTCAGGGCGTAACTTGCCGCAAGCCGCCGGGCGTGAAGGTCGCCCCGCTTGCCGAGGGTAATCATATGCTCGGCAGCAACTCTCGCCTCTTTGGCTTTAGGAAGCGTGGTTTCAATTCGCTCTTCCAGAATCAGCGAAGTCACCAGGTTCCTCAAAAGCGCCCGCCGATGCTCTGTATTTCTGCCAAGCTTTCTTCCGTAATTACGGTGCCGCATCTTTAGCTTTCCTGTCCCCAGGCTGGCTGGTCTGAAGCCGGCTGGATGGCCACAGGCAGGGGATTGCCCCTTTCGTCAAATTTCATGCCCAGGCCCAGCCCCATTGCCGTAAGAATTTCTTTGATCTCGTTCAGAGATTTCCTGCCGAAGTTCTTGGTCTTCAGCATCTCCTGCTCAGACTTTTGCACCAGCTCTCGAATGGTTGAAATGTTGGCATTCTTGAGACAGTTGTAAGAGCGGACAGAGAGTTCCAACTCTTCAACTGAACGGTCAAGATTTTCATTATAAACCGTGGCCGGCTTCTCCTCGGCAATCTCCTCGGAAAGCGTCCCCTCTTCAAAGTTGATGAAGATACTCATATGGTCCTTCAGGAGCTTGGCCGCCAGGCCAATCGCATCCTGGGGAGTCACAGCGGCGTTGGTCCAGACATCAAGAGTGAGCTTGTCATAATCTGTCATCTGCCCCAGGCGAGCGGCTTCCACCGCATAGTTAACCTTGCGAATCGGGGAGTGTACAGAGTCAACCGGGATATAGCCGATCGGAAGATCTTCATCAAAATTCTTTTCCGCCGAAACATATCCTCTTCCATTTTTCACGCGCATCTCGATCCGCAGGCTGCCACCTTCGCTGACCGTCGCGATGTAGGCGTCCTTGTCCAGGATTTCGATGTCGGCATCCTCCTGGATCATCCGTGAAGTCACCTCGCCCGGCTTGCTGACATCCAGCGTGAGTGTTTTCGGCCCCTCGACATTCATCTTCAAGGGAATCTGTTTCAGGCTGAGGATGATGTCTGTTGCATCTTCCACCACACCAGGAATCGAAGAGAACTCGTGCATGACTCCTTCGATCTTAACCGCGGTAATGGCTGCACCATCTATCGAAGAGAGAAGTACACGGCGCAACGAGTTGCCGATCGTTGTGCCAAAACCACGCTCGAAGGGCTGTGCGGTGAACTGGCCGTACTTATCCGTCAGGGTATTGGTGTTGCACACAAGCCGCTTGGGCTTTTGAAAACCTTTCCAAAGCATATTGCCTCATCTCCCTGGAGGCGCTATCGCTGCCTCCAGCGCTATCATCTTGGGGAACAAAACTATTTCGAATAAAGTTCGACGATCATCTGCTCCTGAATCGGGAAATTGACGTCTTCCCGCTTCGGCACTGAAACCACCTGGGCTTTCAGGGCCTCCCGATCAAGCGCCAGCCACGGCGGAACGCCACGGTTCCCCGAAAGGTCAAGAGACCGTTGAATCGATTCCAGCTTGCGGCTCTTTTCACGAACTGAAATCTCCTGTCCCGGGACCACGTGAAACGAAGGGATATTGACCTTCTTCCCGGAAACTTCGATGTGGCCGTGGCGGACCAGCTGCCGCGCTTCGGCCCGCGACGCGGCCAGACCCAGGCGGTAAACCACATTGTCCAGCCGCTGCTCGAGCATCAGGAGCAGCGTCTCACCGGTAATGCCCTTTCGGCTTGCGGCCTTCTCAAAATAGTTGCGAAACTGGTTTTCGAGAATCTGATAGAGCCGCCGAACCTTCTGTTTCTCCCGGAGCTGAATACCATAGCCCTGGGGTTTCGGACGCCGCGCTTTTCCGTGCTGGCCCGGAGGAAAGTTCCTGTTCTCAATGGCACACTTGTCGGTCAGACAACGCTGGCCCTTCAAAAAGAGCTTCTGCCCTTCCCTGCGGCAGAGCCGACATACTGCTTCACGATATCTTGCCAAGCAAACCTCCTGTCACATCCCTTCCCGGACTGGGGCGGCTATCCGTTTTTCCCCGCGAAATCAACATGGCGCCGTCTCCTCAGTCCTACTACGCTTGCTAAGATTCAAACTCGACGCCTCTTGGGCGGGCGGCAGCCGTTGTGTGGAATCGGCGTGACATCCTTGAGATCACGGACTTCCAGCCCCGCTGCCGCAAGTGCGCGGATGGCTGACTCGCGACCCGCTCCCGGCCCCTTCACACGAACCTGTACGCTCCGCATCCCGTAATCCCGCGCTGCACCTGCCACCCGAGCGGCCGCCTGCTGCGCGGCAAAGGGCGTGCCCTTGCGTGATCCACGAAAGCCCAGCGAACCGGCACTGGACCAGCAGAGGGTCTTGCCGTCGGGGTCGGTAATGCACACCATCGTGTTGTTGAAGGTCGCGCGGATATGAACCACGCCATGCGTGACAACGCGTTTGTCACGCTTCTTGAAACTCTTCTTCTTGCCTGTTTTAGTCGCCTTCGCCATAATCCTCCGTCGAAAATCCTCTTACGATCACCGGAGCCTGCCGGCGCCGGTCTGCCGGTCAAATTCTAGGTCTTTGCAGCTGCCTTCTTCTTGTTCGCAACCGTACCCCGGCGCGGACCTTTGCGCGTCCGCGCATTGGTATGTGTCCGCTGTCCCCGCACAGGAAGATTGCGACGGTGGCGCATGCCGCGATAAGAACCAATCTCAATCAACCGCCGGACATTCAGCGCGACCTCTTTTCGAAGGTCACCTTCAACGCCGCCCTGGTCCTCGATGATTTTCCGAATGTTCGTCACTTCCTCTTCGGTCAAGTCCTTGACCTGTTTGGCGGGGTCAACGCCCGCCTGACCGAGGATGGAAAGCGCCCTTGGGCGTCCAATTCCATAAATGTAAGTGAGGCCAATTCCAACCCGTTTTCGGATCGGCAAATCGACCCCTGCAATCCGTGCCATAAAAAACCTCCAAGTCGCTCAAACCCGCCAGCCGCGTTCCCGAATCATTAACTGAAACGACCGGCAACAACCGTTGGCAGTTTCCTACCCTTGCCGCTGCTTGTGCTTGGGATTTACGCAAATCACGCGCAAAACCCCGCCGCGCCTCACCAACTTGCACTTGGCGCAAATCTTTCTCACAGAAGAACGCACTTTCATCTCTACCCTCTTTTTTCCTGAACCGACCGCCCAATTTACCGTCTGCCCCCAGCAGAGGCGGCCGTTGCGCTCCGGACCTTCCGGAACACGAACCACACGCCGTCATTTGTAACGGTAGACAATGCGGCCTCGCGTCAAGTCGTAGGGTGAAAGCTCCACAGCGACTCTGTCACCCGGGAGGATCCGGATAAAATTCTTCCGCATCTTCCCTGAAATATGCGCCAGAACCCTGTGCTTATTCTCCAACTCCACCCGGAACATGGCGTTCGGGAGCGATTCAATCACCGTCGCCATCACTTCAATCGCTTCTTCTTTGGCCATAGAAAATTTTCTTCGCGTTAACTGCTAGTCAAAAGCTCCCGCTCCCTGCTACAACCGCGTTAAAACATCAGGTCCGTCGGGCGTTACGGCGATCATATGCTCAAAATGCGCGGAGTGAGCGCCGTCGGCCGTGACAGCCGTCCACTGGTCATCCAGAATCTTCAACCCGGGACTCCCTGCATTAACCATGGGCTCGATCGCCAGAACCATCCCTTCCTTCAACGAAGGACCATAACCCGGCTGGCCATAATTAGGAATCTGGGGCTCTTCGTGGAGCTGGCGCCCGATCCCGTGGCCGACAAACTCCCGCACAACTGAAAAACCGCTGCTCACGACGTGCTGTTCCACAGCGGACGAAATGTCACCCAGCCGGTTTCCCACGCGCGCCTTGTCAATCGCCAGTTGCAGCGACTCTTCCGTCACTCGGAGAAGCCTCTGGAGCGATTCCGATATCGCCCCCACAGGGACCGTCATCGCGGAATCACCATAATATCCATCAATAATCACACCCAGATCGAGACTGATAATGTCGCCTTCGTTCAGACGGCGGTTTGATGGAATGCCGTGAACAATCTGTTCATTCACAGACGCGCACAAACAACAAGGATACCCCCGGTACCCCTTGAAAGCCGGTTTTGCATCCGCCTTCGTCAGGCGACGTTCAACAAACTTCTCCAGGTCCATTGTCGTAACACCGGGTTTCACCTGCTCGCGCATTTCTTCCAATATCTCTCTGACTAGGTGCCCACTCCGGCGCAACTTCTCAATTTCCGCCGCCGACTTACAAATAATCATGTGTTTTCACAAGGCTTAGTAGCCTCTCGGTAATTTCCTCGGGATCCCCGTTTCCATCAACCTGCCTCAACGCATTCTTCCGTCGATAATAATCGGTCAGCGGCAGAGTATCCTGTTCGTACGCCATCAAGCGTATTCTAATCGCACTCTCGTTGTCGTCGGCTCGCTGAATCAGTCTGCCTCCGTCCTTGTCGCAGATGCCGTCCTGGCGTGGAGGGTTCATGGAAATGTTGTAAATCTCTCCACAGGTCTGGCAAGTCCTCCTGCCCGTCAGTCTCTTGATCACGGAATCGGTCGCCACCTGGATTTCAATAACCAGCGGCTCACCCAAGCCGGCCCTTTCAAGCATGCCGTCAAGGAATTGGGCCTGGGCAATGGTTCTGGGAAAACCATCCAAGATGGCGCCTTCCCTGCAATCAAGCCGGCTCAGCCGTTCTTCCACAATGGGAGAGATGACGTTGTCGGGAACCAGTTCTCCTTGATCCATCTTAGCCTTAGCCGCCAGGCCAAGACCAGTCTTTTTCCGCGCGGCCTCCCGAAGGATATCACCGGTCGAGATGTGCGGAATTCCAAGCTCCCGGGCAGCCACCCGCGCCTGGGTTCCTTTCCCGGCACCTGGGGGGCCCAGAAAAATAAAGATCTGCGCCATCGTTCGCCTTCTTTACGTCCAGAGCACTCACGAGGCGGCGCGACGCCCCCGGACTCGGCCCTTCTTCAGGAAACCTTCGTAGTGCCGCATGATCAATTGAGCTTCAACCTGCTGGATCGTATCCATGGCAACGCCTACCACAATCAGCAGAGAGGTGCCGCCAAAATAAAAATTAATATTCAGGCCATGGAGCAGCCAGCCGGGAAGATTTGAGTCGAACCAGGCGCCCCCCATCCAGACCGGCAGGTGATTCACCCGCAAACCCGCGAGCATCACTTCCGGAATCAAAGCAATCAGGGCCAGATAAAGACCACCCACCCAGGTGATTTTTGTCAACACATCATCCAGATGATCAGCCGTCCGCTTGCCGGGACGAATGCCCGGAATAAATCCGCCCTGCTTCCGAACGTTGTCGGCAACTTCGTCCGGGTTGTAAATAATCGACAGATAAAAATGCGAAAAGAAGATGATCATGATGACGTAAGTCAAAGTATAGAGCGGCTCGCCCCAGCCAAAAGCACTTTGAAACCAGCCCAGAATCGCACCGAAAGTTCCCTGCTTCCCGGCAAACAGGGCAATCGTCTGAGGAAAGGTGAGGATCGAGACCGCAAAGATGATGGGCATGACGCCGCCGCTGTTAACCTTCAGCGGGAGGTGGGTGGAAACACCGCCAAGAACCTTCCGTCCCACAATGCGCTTTGCGTACTGGATCGGAATACGCCGCTCACCACGCTCAACAAACACGATAAACGCCACAACCACCAGCATGAAAGCCAGCAGCAGGAACACGATCGGGAAACTCCACGTCCGCGTCACAAACACCTTCTGATAAAGGTTCGCGATGGCATGCGGCAACCCGACCACGATGCCCGCAAAGATCAGGAGCGACATGCCGTTTCCGATGCCCCGAGCGGTAATCTGCTCACCCAGCCACATCACAAAAACCGAACCCGTCGTCAGCGTCAGAACGGTGCTCAGAGTGAAGCCCAAACCAGGATGGCTGACCAGCGGCACGTTCGCGCTGGTTTCTTTTTGCAGGGCAATCGCGATACCGAATGCCTGAAACATGCTGAGGCCAACGGTCATCCAGCGTGTATATTCGGTGATCTTCTTACGGCCGAGTTCGCCCTCTTTCTGAAGTTTTTCAAGCGTGGGAGAAACCACGCCCAGAAGCTGCAGAATGATGGATGCCGTGATGTACGGCATGATTCCCAGGGCAAAAACCGTCAGGCGATTCAGACTGCCTCCTGAAAACATGGAAAGCAATCCAAACAGGGTATTGCCCAAACTGCTCAAAGCCTGCGCCAAAACATCGGGATTGATCCCCGGAGTGGGGACGAACGATCCCAGGCGATACACGGCCAGCATCAGCAGCGTGAACAGGATGCGTTTCCGCAGATCCGGAATCTCAGTCAGGCTTTTGAGATTCTCCATCATGCGGAGATCACCTCCGCTTTGCCGCCGGCCTTGGCAATTTTTTCCTCAGCCGACTTGGAAAAATGGTGTGCTGCAATTTGAAGGGGAGCGCTCAACTCGCCGCCTCCCAAAACCCTGAGCCCGTCGTGCAGACGTCCAACAATGCCCAGCTTCACCAGCAGATCTGGCGTCACCTTTTCTTTGGGGTCAAGCTTTGCCAGGTCGCCGAGATTTACAATGGCGTATCGCTTCTTGAAAATGTTTGTGAAACCGCGCTTCGGCAGACGGCGGTGCAGCGGCATCTGGCCGCCTTCAAACCCGGGGCGCATCCGCATACCCGCGCGGGACCGCTGCCCTTTGCTTCCTCGAGTCGCCGTCTTCCCGTGTCCCGAGCCCATGCCCTGGCCAACCCTTTTGGGCCGCTTATGCGCGCCGGCTGGAGGCCGAAGAGTTCCAATATGTATGGCCATGACGGTTATTTGTTACCTTTCTTCGGCTTGGATTCCTTTTTGGCTGAGGCCGCAGGCTTTGCCGCAACAGGCTTCCGTTTTGCCTTCGGCTTTTCAGACCCCGCAGAAGCCTTCTTGTCCGAGGGCTTATCGTCGCGACTTTTTGCCGCGGACGTCTTCTTCGCAGGCGCAACAGCCTTTTCTTTTTCCTTAGCAACCGCTTCCTTAGTTGCGACGGGTGCCTCGGCAGGCGCTTCCATGGTGGCCTTCGTCCTCTTTGCGACAGGTGCCGCATTCCCAGGCGCAGCTTCCGCTGGAATAATCTTGTAATCCGGCACTCGCATCCAGGCCGGAGCCGCCGACGGACTCACCACTTCGACCAGGTGGCTCACTTTCGCGACCAAACCACGGAAATGCGCCGTGTCGGGTCGCTCAACCACATGGTTCAGCCGCCGCAGACCAATGCTTCTGACCACTTCCCTCTGTTTGCAGGAAAATCCGATACCACTCCGGACCCACTTGATGTGAATTGTCCCGGTCTTGTTTGGCACGATCCTGGAACCTCCCTAAATCTCTTCCACTGTCTTTCCACGCAACGCAGCAACATCCTCGATGCTCCGCAGGCTCAAGAGAGCCTCCATGGTGGCCTTCACGACGTTGTGCGGGTTGGTGGTGCCGAGTGATTTGGTCAGGACGTTCTGGATCCCGGCAGCCTGGACCACAGCCCGGACAGGCCCGCCGGCAATGACTCCCGTGCCCGCAGAGGCCGGCTTCAACAATACACGGCCCGCACCGTAATGGCCCACCACTGCATGCGGTATCGTCGTTTCGGTGATATTGATTTTGTGTAATGATTTCTTGGCAAGTTCGATTCCCTTGCGAATGGCCATGGGCACTTCCCGTGCCTTGCCGGTGCCAAAACCGACGTGGCCATTGCCGTCGCCCACCACCACCAAAGCCGAAAAGCTGAGGTTCTTTCCGCCTTTCACAACCTTGGTCACACGATTGATGGTTACGACCTGGTCCTTCAATGCTAACGTACTTGGGTCAATCCCAACAGCCAAATTGCGCTCTCCTTCGCGTTAAAACGTCAGGCCGTTCTGCCTGGCTTCATCGGCCAGCGCTTTGACGCGCCCGTGATAGGTATAACCCCCGCGGTCAAAAACAACCCGGGAAATTCCAGCATCCTTAGCTCGCTCCGCCAGCGCCTTTCCCACAACCTTTGCAGCCGCGATGTTGCCGCCAGTCTTCAAGGTTTTCCGGATCGCCGCATCACACGACGATGCAGAAACCAGAGTGGCGCCACGAACGTCGTCTATGATCTGAGCATAGATGTGATTGAGCGACCGAAACACGTTCAGTCTAGGGGCGGATACCGCTCCCCACACCCGGCGGCGGATGCGCCGGTGAACCCTCTGGCGGCGAAAATTCTTCGAAACCTGCGTCAACATGCCTCTGCTATTCCTTCCTGAAGCCTACTTGGCAGCTCCCGCAGCCGCCTTTCCGACTTTCTTCTTCAACTTCTCCCCCGTGTAACGGACCCCTTTGTTCTTGTACGGGTCCGGGGGCCGCAGCCCGCGAATCTTGGCCGCTGTCTGACCCACCAGGCGGGCGTCAATTCCCTTGATGACCAGGTGCGTCTGCTTTTCAATGCTGACAGAAATGCCTTCCGGGATGGGGAAATCCACCGGATGCGAATAACCCAGCGCCAGCACAACCGATTTTCCGCTGACCTCCGCCCGGTAACCGATCCCAACAATATCCAGGTGCTTCTCGAAACCTTTTCTGACACCCTCAACGGCGTTCGCAACTTGGGCGCGAACCAATCCGCGCAGCGCGGTCTGCCCTTCATTCTCCATTTGCACCAGATAGGTTCCGTCCTGCTTCTCAAGACGAATTCCCCGGGGAAGAGGAACCTTCAGAGTTCCTTTCGGCCCCTTCACCGTGACCGCAGACGCGTCTACCTGGAAGGTAACGTCAGACGGAATTTCGATCGGCTTTCGACCAATTCTTGACATAAACCTCAGCCTTGCCCGAAGTTCGGGCCTACTCCACGTTACAGAGAATTTCACCGCCCACTTTTGTCCGGCGTGCCGCTTTGCCGGTCATTACACCACGGGGCGTCGTCAGAATGTTGATACCCAGCCCACCGAGGACCTTCGGCACCTCACCGGACCCAGCGTAAACGCGCCGGCCAGGCTTGGAAACCCGCCCGATCTTCGAAATGACGCTGGAGCCGTTTGGCGCGTATCGAAGGAAAACCCGCAAGGTCTCCTTCTTCTTCTCCTCCGAGACCTTGTAGTTGCTGATGTAGCCCTCTTCCTTCAGTACACGGGCAATCTCAACTTTCAATTTTGAGGACGGCATGTCCACACGTTGATGCCGCGCGCGAAGACCGTTACGAATTCGCGTCAGCATGTCAGCGACCGGATCAGAAACAGCAGACATATAGCTCCCAATTCAAAAGACTCGACGCAGCTTGGTTCCTTCCTGCTGCGATCGTTTTACCAACTACCAACTTGATTTCACAACGCCAGGGATATCACCCTGCAGAGCAAATTTACGGAAACAAAGGCGGCACATCTCAAACTTTCGAAGATAGCCTCGGGGCCGGCCGCAGATGCGGCACCGGTTCCTGTGGCGAATCTTGAATTTCGGTTTCCGGATTAATTTTGCCATCTGGCTGGTACGAGCCACGGTCTATCCTCCTGCCTGCTCTTTGGAATCTTCCGGCAAAGCCTGTCGGCGCTGCGCTTCAGCTCGGAACGGGAGGCCCAGGTGCTTCAGCAGCGCCAGCGCCTCCGCATCGCTTCGTGCGTCGGTCACGATGGAGATGTTCATTCCCTTGACCTTTTCGATCTTTCCATACTCCACTTCAGGAAAAACCAGCTGGTCGCGCAATCCCAGCGTGTAACTTCCCCGGCCATCAAACGATTTAGTAGAAAGGCCGCGAAAGTCACGCACACGCGGCAAGGCCACGTTGACCAGCCGGTCAAAAAACTCGTACATCCGTTCGCCTCGCAGGGTCACCATCACCCCAATCGGCATATTCTTACGCAGTTTGAAATTTGCGATGGACTTTCTTGCCCGCGTCACCACCGGCTTCTGGCCGGTGACCTGGCCAAGCTCACGGGTGGCAGCGTCCAGAATCTTGACGTTCTGGATAGCCTCACCCAGCCCCATATTCACCACAATCTTGCTCAGCCGGGGCACCGCCATGCGGTTGGGATACTTAAACTCTTCCATCAGAGCCGGAAGCACTTCCGACTGATACCGTTCTTTTAATCGCGCTGCCATAGTCGCCTGATCTTCCTCAGTCTTTAACTGTCAAGCACCTTTCCACACTTGGTGCACTGACGGACTTTTTTCCCCTTCTCGCCTCCTGCCATGCGCTGGTGTCGAACCCTGGTGGGGCCGCACTCGGTGCACAGAAGAGCGACGTTCGACACGTGAATGGGGCCTTCCTTTTCCAGGATGCCACCCCGAATCTGTTTGGCCGGGTTGGGCCGGGTATGGCGCTTGATCATGTTGGCGTGTTCCACAAAAACCTGCCCTTTGCCGGGCACCACACTCAGCACGCGGCCCGTCTTGCCTTTATCGCGCCCGGCAATCACCTGAACCTGATCATTCTTCCGGATATCCAGCGCTACTCCCATTACAAAACCTCCGGAGCGAGGGAAACGATCTTCAGAAACTTTTTCTCGCGAAGCTCGCGGGCAACCGGCCCGAAAACGCGCGTTCCCACGGGCTCCCCCTGGTCATTGATCAGCACCGCGGCGTTTTCGTCAAAGCGAATGTAGCTGCCGTCCCGCCGCCGATGCTCCTTCCGCATTCGAACAATTACAGCTTTCACGACTGTGCCTTTGGGCACAGGACTTTCCGGAGCGGCTTCCTTCACGGACGCTGTAATCACATCACCCAGCCCGGCCTGCAGCCCCACGCTTCCGCCCAGGGGCAGGATGCAGGAAATCTTCCGGGCGCCCGAATTGTCGGCCACCTGCAGAATCGTGCGCATCCCAATCATGCGTTCTCCTCCGCCACCTGGCCGACCTGTACGGCCTTGGAAATAACCTGCACGACCCGCCAGCGCTTGCTCCGGCTGAGCGGGCGAGTTTCCTCAATGCGCACCATATCGCCAGGCTGGCATTCGCCCCTCTCGTCGTGAACAAGAAATCGCTTCGATTTCCGGGTGACCTTTTTGTACAGAGGATGCATGATTCTTCGATCCACTGTTACCACGATGGTCTTCTGCATTTTATTGCTGCTGACCATCCCGATTTTTTGCTGCCGCGTCTTATTCAGCATTCCCCATCGTCCTTATCTCTTTGCCCTCGCCCTACGGCATCAGGATTTTTTCTGAGTGCTCATTTTCAGGTCCCGCTCCCGCTGCACCGTCTGGACCCGGGCAATTCCTTTCCGAAGCAGGCGCATCACCGGAAGAACATCCCCCTGGCCGCCCACAAGCTGGAAGCGCAGCTTCAGAAGCTGCTGGCCGAACTGTACCCGATTCGTTTCAAGCTCCTCGTCCGTCCACTCCCGCATATTCTCAGCGGGCCATTTCCACTTCTTATCCTTTTCGAGTTTCACGCCCTGCACTCCTTCATCCGATCAATGTGCCGTTTCCAGCCGGGTGACAAACCGGGTCGGCAGGGGGAGCTTGTCACTCGCCAGCCGAAAAGCCCGCCGAGCCTCTGCTTCCGTCACCCCTTCCATTTCAAACAGAATCCGGCCTGGCTTCACAACGGCAACCCAGAATTCGGGCGCGCCCTTCCCTTTGCCCATACGGGTTTCAGCAGGCTTCTTGGTCACCGGCTTGTCCGGGAAAATACGAATCCACAATTTCCCGCCGCGCTTGACAAAGCGCATGATGGCCACGCGGCTGGCTTCAATCTGCCGATCGGTAATCCAGCCAGGTTCAAGCACTTTCAGCCCAAAATCCCCAAAGGAGATATTGGAACCCCGCCAGGCCTTTCCACACATCCGGCCCCGTTGCTGCTTCCGGAATTTCACCTTACTCGGCATCAACATAAGTTATCCACCTTCAATCCCGCTTGTCCCGCCATCACCCGCCGGACTCACTCAGCCGGGGCCGCTACTTCCTTGGCCCTTGCGGCTGGACGGCGCCGCTGCTCGAGAATCTCGCCATTGTAAATCCAGCACTTCACGCCAATCACACCATAGGTGGTCATGGCTTCCGCCAGTCCATAATCAATGTCTGCCCGCAGCGTATGCAGCGGAAGCCGCCCTTGCAGATACCATTCGGTTCTGGCGATTTCCGCGCCATTCAACCGCCCGCCAACCCGGACCTTGATTCCCTTGCAGCCAAAACGCAGTGCCGAGTCCACGGCTTTCCGCATGGCACGGCGGAAGGCCACACGTTTTTCAAGCTGCAGCGCAATCGACTCCGCCACCAGCTGGGCATTCAACTCAGGCCGGTGCACTTCCTGAATATTGATCGGCAGCACCTCACGGCCCGTGCGCTTTTGAATTTCCTGGCGGAGGCGGTCAATTTCAGACCCTTTCCGCCCAATAATGATGCCGGGGCGTGCCGTGTGAATCGTGATCTTCAGCTTGTTGCCCGGACGTTCTATTTCAATTGATGATACACCCGCCGTCTTCAACTTGGCTTTGAGCTGGCGTTTCAGCTTCAGGTCTTCATGAAGCAGGTCAGCGTAACCCTTTTTCGCAAACCATCGCGATTTCCAGGTCTTGATGATCCCAAGACGAAATCCGTAAGGATGAACTTTTTGACCCACCCACAACCTCCTCTGACAATCCCTTGCCCGCTCCGGCCTCATGCCGGAAATTGCGGCGAGGCGCTTCAGCGCGCTACTCCTGCGATTCCGGCGATTCGACCACCAGCGTAATATGGCTCATCCGCCGCTGGTAGCGATAAGCCCTGCCCATCGGGGCCGGCCGAATGCGCTTCATTCGCGGACCTTCATTCACATAGGCCTTCGAAACCACCAGTTCATCCACGTCAACCGAATCCGACTTCTGCTCGGCGTTGGCAATGGCAGACTGAAGGATCTTCAAGACTTCCTGCGCCACACGCTTCTTGGTAAATCGCAGAGTATCGAGCGCGATATTGACGTTCTGCCCGCGAACCAGGTCAACAACCAACCTGGCTTTCTGGGGTGAAACTCTCAGATATTTGCTTGTTGCTCTCGCTTCCATTGTCAGTTCCAGACCTTCAATTCTCGTTTCTCGCCGTTTACCTTGCGGTGGCAGTGCGTTCGCTCGCCGATTTCATGCTGTGTCCCTTAAAAGTCCGCGTTGGGGCAAATTCACCCAGCTTATGGCCCACCATATTTTCCGTGACGTAAACGGGAATAAACTTTCTGCCATTGTGCACCGCGATCGTATGCCCGACCATTTCAGGAACGATCGTCGAACGTCTCGACCAGGTTTTAACCACCTTCTTTTCAAACCGCCGATTAAGAAGTTCGATCTTCCTGATCAGGTGGTCATCAATAAAAGGTCCTTTTTTAAGCGATCTCGACAACCTGTCCTCCCTATTTCTTCTCGCGTCGCCTGACGATATAGCGATCGGTCCGCTTGTTCTGCCGCGTCTTATATCCCCGTGTGGGCTTGCCCCATGGAGTCACAGGATGACGGCCGCCGGAGGTCTTTCCTTCTCCTCCACCCAGCGGATGGTCGACCGGGTTCATCGCAACGCCACGAACCGTCGGTCGGATTCCCTTCCAGCGATTCCGGCCCGCCTTGCCAATCTTGATGTTTTCGTGATCCAGATTTCCCACCTGGCCAATCGTAGCAACACAATCGATATGCAGGCGCCGAACCTCACCCGAAGGGAGCCGCACCTGCGCGTAGTCGCCTTCCTTGGCCACGACCTGCGCGCTGCCGCCGGCGCTGCGGACAAGTTGTCCGCCTTTGCCCGGCCGAAGCTCAAGGTTGTGAACCGTGGTTCCAAGAGGAATGTTTTTCAAGGGCAGCGAATTGCCCACAACAATGTCAGCTTCCGGCCCCGCGACAACCTGATCGCCGACCTTCAGCCCCTGGGGATAGAGGATGTAGCGCTTTTCCCCGTCCACGTAATGGAGCAGAGCAATAAACGCCGACCGGTTGGGATCGTACTCGATCGTCGCCACCTTCGCCGCGACCCCGACCTTATCCCGCTTAAAGTCGATCACGCGATAGTGACGCTTGTGCCCGCCGCCCCGGCGCCAGATCGTAATCCATCCACGGTTGTTACGCCCGGAGATACGGTCCTTCGCCTCCAGAAGCGGCTTATGGGGCTTCGAGGTCGTCAGTTCTTCAAACGTCGACCCGGTCTGGTACCTTCGCGTTTTTGTGTACGGTCTGTACGTTTTAATTCCCATAATCTTCCGCTCACTCTTCAAACAACTTTTTACACGGTCGCAGCGTACTCAGGAACTCGGGTCCCCTCTTTCAACTTGACGTAGGCCTTCTTCCAGTCCGGCCGCCGTCCGCTGGTCCATCCGCGCCGCCGCACTTTCCCTCGAAAAGAAGCCGTATGGACCGACTCGATCTTGTCGCGAAGCTCCACGAACATCTCTTCAACCGCTTCCCTGATTTCATTCTTGTTCGCGTCCCGGTCCACGTGGAAACACAGCGTCCGCGCCGCATCTTTCAAATCAACGCTCTTCTCGGTAATGATGGGTTTGCGAAGGATCTGGTGACCCGTCTTCTTCATCGCAAGGCCTCCTGCAAGCGTGTGAGTGCGACTTCGGAAATCAAAAGGCGGTCATGGCTCAGAATGTGATAAGCATGAACATCATGCTGAAGCACGAGATCACATCCCACCAGATTCCGGGAAGACAACTCCAGGTTCCGGTCACGCGCGTCGCTCACAACCAGCGTTCCAGGTCCCACCTCAAGCTTGCCGAGGATGGCGACAAACGACTTGGTTTTGGCTTCTGCCAGGCCCAGGCGATCCACCACGGTCATCTTGTTCTCCTGGAATTTTGCCGCCAGGGCGGAGCGAAGCGCCCCCGCCAGCATCTTCTTCGGGAGCTTGATGGTGTAATCGCGCGGCTTGGGGCCATGCGCAATCGATCCATGGCGCCACAAGGAGCTTCGAGTGCTGCCTGCGCGGGCCCGCCCGGTTCCCTTCTGCCGCCAGGGCTTCTTGCCTCCGCCGGAAACTTCTCCCCGGCTCTTGGTTGAGTGCGTACCCCGGCGTTGAGTTGCCAGATATGCCCGGGTTGCCTCCCAAAGCAGGCTGCCGTTCGGTTTGGCGGCAAAGACCTCGTCGGCAAGCTCAAGGTCTTTAACTTTCACCCCTTCAAGATTTCTTACTTCCACTGTCGCCATGTTTCTGACTCTCTTCTGTCCGCGGCCCGTTCAAAACTTACTTGTGGGGAGCCCTTGCCTTCCGTAGCATCACATAACCACCATCGGGGCCCGGGACCGCGCCCTTAACAAGAATCGCATTATCCTCGGGCAGAACCCGCACCACACGGAGATTACGCACGGTAACTCGATCGACGCCCATGTGTCCGGCACCCCGCATTCCCTTGAAAACCCGTGAAGGATAAGACGACTGCCCAATCGAGCCCGGCGCCCGATGGAACATTGATCCATGCGCACCACCGCCTCCGCCAAAGTGATGCCGCTTATGAACCCCGGCAAACCCACGGCCCTTGGAGGTGCCAATGACGTCCACGGTGTCGTTGGCCGCAAAGATATCTGCAAGAACCTTGTCGCCGACCTTGACGTCGCCCGATTCCTCGTCCAGGCGAACTTCCCGCAGAAACCGCGCGGGATTAGCGCCGGCACTCTTAAAATGGCCTTCCAGAGGTTTTGTCACCCGCCGGGGAGGCGGAACCTCCACCAGGCCAATCTGGGCCGCGTCGTAACCGTCTTTTGCAGCCGTCTTGCGCTGAACCACCACGCAAGGGCCCACCTTCAGAACGGTCACAGGAACAACTTCGCCATTCTCACTGAAAATCTGCGTCATCCCCAGCTTCTTGCCCAGAATTGCCTTCAACATAATATTGGCTTCGCCGCAACTGCAATTGCGAGCCGGACCGACGGGCGGCCCTGCACCGCAACTACTTCGCGTGCTCCTTCCCGAATGCTTTGATCTCAATGTCGACCCCGGCGGGAAGATCCAGTTTCGTCAGCGCATCAATCGTCTGCGCTGTCGGCTCCAGGATGTCTACCAGACGTTTGTGGGTCCGGATCTCAAATTGCTCACGCGACTTCTTGTCCGCGTGAGGCGAGCGAAGGACGCAATACTTGTTCTTCACCGTGGGCAGGGGAACCGGCCCGGCTACCTGCGCTCCAGACCGCTTGGCGGTGGAAACAATATCAGCAGCCGACTGGTCCAGCACCCGATGATCGTAAGCCTTTAACCGAATTCTAATTTTCTGATGAAGCATTTTCGCTCGCTTATTGAATAATTTCGGTAACCGAACCGGCGCCGACGGTATGGCCGCCCTCGCGAATGGCGAAGCGCAGGCCCTTCTCCATGGCGATCGGCGTAATCAGCTCGATCTCCATGCTCACGTTGTCTCCC